>Ga0325410_1000839_pt1 | contig 32775 bp, 28 predicted proteins | sample PopdelMetagenome_16_FD_206182 | JGI IMG/M metagenome (GOLD analysis project Ga0325410, IMG submission 206182) | Populus deltoides microbial communities from Bellville, Georgia, United States - Xylem-PdIQD-R3 | ecosystem: Host-associated > Plants > Phyllosphere > Stem > Wood/Secondary xylem...
TTTTCTTGAATATAAAGAAATGTTCAAATGTTGCCAATTTTTTTTCTAATAGAAAAAAATTTATATCGTGTGAGGCTTGACTCGAAATAACCTGATTGAATATGCGAGTCCAAAAATAGTCATTACAACTCGTAAAAATATAATTTCACTAAAAAGAATTCAAGATGGTATTTTTTTTTAATATTAAATAACAACATATTAGATTGACTTGGGTCAACCCGGGTTAACATGTAAAATCCGTGACCCAGATTATAAGACTATGATAACACCATAAAAAAATTAAAATAAATTATAAAACTTAATTTTCAATTAAACCAATTTTGAGAGATGAAATTAAAAAAAAATCAATTAGAAAAGGAATTAAAAAAATGACTCGAGTTAACTAGTTAAATTCACGACCTGAGTTATAAGATCGGGATAACCTCATGAAAAAGAAATCGATTAAAAAAAAGAGAAGAAAGAAAAAAACTCCACCGTAACCCAATCAGACCTCCTTCGTGAGCATGCACTATACCGCTAAAAAGAGGATGACTTACAACCATAGTTATTAAACTCGGCTCGGGGGTTAACCCGGCAAGGGGCCGGGTCCCGGGTTTCAAGGGTCAACCCGGATCAACCCGAAAAAATTAAAAAAAATTAAAGTTTTAATATTTCATATGAAAAAATCCATGTAAATATAAGTTATACATATTGTAAACAATAAAGTTTAAAAGAATATTTTAAAAAGTTTTTTATCCCACATTGAAAAAAACATAACTTTTTTCTTGGGAACATAGAGTATATATACTAATAGGTTTCAAATCCTACATTAAAAAAAATATAACTTCTTTCATGGGAACATATAGTATATATACGAAAGGGCTTTAAATCCCACATTAAGAAGATAGTATGTTATCCTTTTAAGTTGAAGTATTTAAATCAAAAGGTTTTTTTATCCCACATTGAAAAATATGATTTTTTTTCTTGGAAACATATAGTATATACACTAATGGGTTTCAAATCCCACATTTAAAAAAAAAAAAATTGATTCTCGTCCGGGTTCGCCCGCGTCATGGGTAGACCCGCTGGGTCGCTCGGGTTTGACCGGGTAGTTGTCCCGGCCGGTCTTTAAATAAATCCAGACCGGTCCAGCCACCGGGTCGATCGGGTCCCGGATTGACCCGCTAGGCCGGGTTTAAGAACACTGCTTACAGCTCTAAATTCTACCGTGGAAGGGCAAAATAGCCCCTCACCAAATGCTTAACTTTTTTTGCTTTTAAGTGCAAAATAATTATTTTATTGCTTGTAGAAAAAGGTGTCTTGATATCTCAAATTAATTTTACAATGATTAATTAATGTATCATCTGGAAAAGACAAATCTAACCCTGATGGGAGGCTAAATCAATATATATATATTTTTTTTGTCAAGGATAAAAAACATATTTACATTGCTCCAATGAATAAGAACTTATATATCAAGGGCTATAGTAAATCACTGATGGCTTTTATAACACTTTAAAAAAATGAAAACAAATAGGTGTTAACAATCATGTATTTCAATCTTCCATGCAGCCTATCATAAATTAAGATATAAGATCAAATAACACTTTAACAAATAGGTTCAAAATATTTTTAAATAATAACTACTATTATATTTCCAAACATTCCAAACACTCTTGAAAAGATAAAAAATATAAGATCAGATAGCACAAACTATATGATATTTAAATAACAGAGACTAATTTAATGAAAACTAGGAGCCCATAAACTTCCTCAATAGAAGGAGCTTTGACTCATTAAACCTAACAATTAACGACACTTCAAATTACAAATTACACTTTAACAGTGTTGTCTACGAAGCTAATAAGCTCGAAGTAGCTAGCTGCACTGGCTCAACGAGCAATGAAGTAATGTAATTTCTCACTTTTCCTTTGGCATTTGTGTACCCATCTCCATCTTTGTACATGACATCCATCACTCGGGCAAGGTTGAGAACACGAGTGAGGAGGGGTATCGGCACACGGTCTTCAGGCCCGATTAGCAACTCTTCGTTGATGTCTTTCCATGCTTCCACAACTTGCCTGCGTAGCTCATCATATGCTTGCTCCTCTGAAACTTCATGCTGGTTCATGTAGCACTCTACTGCTGAGGCAACATGACCTCTCTCTTGTTCAAACTGCAAAGAGTTGGATTCAATAGAAATTAGTCGGAGATCGATCCAATATATTAGAAAGAAAGCACAGAACACACACCTTGTGGGATACAATGTCATCCATGAGTCTGGCTATGAGGGACGCAGCTTTAACAATCTTAGGATCCTTGTTTAGCCTTTCAAAGGCATCTTTTGTTACAATATCTCCCATCCCAACAAAAGATATGCATGTGAGCAAAGGATAGCCAGAGGAAATCAATGAGATGCGCATGTACTCATCCATTGTTGGCATGTAATTTTCATGGAGCCATCTTGCTTCAACAAAATAGGCTTGAACTTGTTTCTTCATCTGAAACATACAAGAAGAATACTACTATGATAAAATTGACTATAAAAAGTTTATTATGTATATATATTTTTCAATGCCTTTAAGACAATTTCCATTGATTGAAATGTCACCATAAGGTGGAAAAGAAGAAGAAGAAGAGGAGGTTGCTATTGATCAATTATGCAAACAATTTCTGATTGCTTCTAAAATTCAAAGTTTTTTCCAGTGAATTAATTTATAATAAGTTTTTCCAATAAGTTTTAAACTAGTTAAGAGTTGACTTGACAGTATACGTACTGCTTCTTTCGCATAGTCAACCCTGTATGATCTTCCTTGCTCGGCCAACTCCGTCTCAATTTCTTTGTAAACATCTAAGAGTTGTTTGTAAAAAAACTTCATATATTCTGGGAGATGATCGATGTTGCTGATATCCCACCTGAAAGATATCAGTAATTATAATTAATTAATGGATTTCATATCCTATTGTGAATACCTTCAAAGAATTTTATGTATACTAGTATGATTTCATGTATATTAATTAATTAATTGATAACTTCATGTATACTAGCTAGTTCTGTGAACCAAACCTCTCAATTGCATCTGTGAAGAGTACAAGTTCTTCCATTGTACCATATACATCATATACATCATCCATCACTGATGTCATGGCAATTACTTTAGTCATAATTATTCTAGCGAAAGAGTATTGAGGCTCAAAGCACACTCCCAATATCCAGAAGTAGCATTCTACTAATCTGTCTCTTGCAAATGGAAGCTTCTTTGAAAGGTCCACTTTTTTCCACCACCTAAATGACAAAAACAAATAAAAAAAAAATAAAATACCTGTAGTTAATTAAATTCAATATAATAAATTTATAGTTATTATATAATAACTAATTAGAGACCTAACATTCAAAAAACTTACATTGTCATATCTGCAAGTTCCTTTTGGTGCATATTTTGGAGGAAGTTGAAATTTAGCTTTGCAAATTTGAGCAGAACCTCACTATGTGAAGCTTCTTGCTCATAGATAGAGATGTAATGCTTTGCCCCCAGCCATGGTAGGTCCTTGTGGATGGGTTGATCTAAGGCATATCTTAGCTTTACCAAAAGTGGAGGAGGGCACATGTCTGTTGTTATTGATTTGAGATGAGTGGTAGCAAAGGTAAGTGCTTCCTCTAGAATATCTTCTCCGTGAACCCTGAGGTGTACAGCTTCATACAAGCTTAGCATTCCTTGAATATCATTAGCTAGGCAAACCTTAAAGTTCCCTTCAGTATCCTTGAACTTCTTGAAGACATCTATGTATATATATATATAAGCACCATATGATCACTTTCATCATTTCGTTCCTCATTTGTGAAAAAATATGGAAAATTTTGATTTTCAAGAGATTTAATGGACAAAAAGGAGAAAAATTAGAAGTTATCCCGGGAGAAGCGGTATGTACCACATGAAACGTAGTGCCCTTGCTGTCTAAGTAATCGAAATCGAAGAGAAACCATTTGAAGGTCATGATCATGGACATAGGCGCCACCACTACCTTGATAGTACAAGTCACGCAACATTTCATCAATTTCACTTTCAAAGAGGTAAGACACTCCCAAACGTTGGATTACATCGATAAAGTTCAGTTGCTGCGAAAGCTTGTTGGTAGTAGCATATAGCATTTCCTTCACCTCCTCCTTCAGCCTAATAAACTCTTGCTCAAAATGATCATCAAACTGTGAAGAAAATTAAATTGCACAAGTATCATAATACTAATTTGTAAGGGAGTTGATATGCATATTGACATAGATAAACCCTGCAATCTATAGATAGAAGACAAGCAATTAGAAAACTAGCCTTAGTATTCGTTGTTCGATGGACAAATTAAGGAGTTGTATTACCATGATGGAGAATAAATTGGATACTATATATCGATCATAGAGAATTATATACGCACATATATCACATTTACCATGGAGTTGAAAGTGTGGCAAGCAAAATAATCACCCCAGATGCTCGGGTGGAAATTTGCAGAGCGTCGAGTGACATCTGGTATGGCCTTTCGGATTGAGTTTGGAGCAGCTGAAACATGAGAGGACATCTCTACGTACCCAATATGGTGATAGCTAGGGCTTAGTAAGATACAGTATCAAGACAAAAGTATATTAACTCAAATGGCTTAAAGCTTCGTGCTTTCAAGGGGAGCCTGTGAGTACCAGTGTTGCTACCTTGTGGTATTTATAGAGAAATTCAAGCACGAAATTGAAGCGAAATTAGATGCTGGAATTGATTACCACATGCCAATGCCAACTACCTTGTGTGATTTAATCTTAGAAAATAATTTGGGGTTAATTAAGAGATATGCTTACTCCTTGACTTCCTCATTGAACTCAAAAGTGCGGCGTTGCGTACAACGTTCACTCTCTCAGATTAGTTTCCTGATAATCGGGAAAATATAGGAGACAATAATTTCTTGTCTTTTTATCAACATATAGATGAAATCAGAGTCGTCATCTAATATTTTAATCATTAAAAACCCTAACTGGTCTTAGAGATCAGGTACAGAGACTAATTGCGTAAAGTGGAGTTATTAGCACCCCAAATATACCTTACCAAAGATAAACTGTATTGTTTGATTGTCTGATAAAATCTAAGGTATTATTGTGTTTGCTACTTGTTAGTCTGTCTAAAATTTAAGAAAAGCCCTTCTCGATGAGGAGGTTCTTATCTTATCGAGTAATACCTAACTGTTCTACGTCAATAAAAAAAACTACCTTTTTAGTATCTGGAATACATCTTATATATAAATTCATAATTTCATATACTAAAAGAAAATAAAATATTTTTTTTTGAAATATTGGCCTAGTTCTTGTGGCTTTAATAAACTTGTTATTAAAACTGAAAATACATGCTAAGATATTTTTTTAAAATTTTTTTTGTTGTATGAAAATACAATATGATTTTTTTTTTTGAGAAACTTGGTCATATGTAAAGAAAAAGACAACTTTTTTCTTTTATGTGTAATTTTTTTGCAATATTTTTCTGAAAACCGAGTATTAAATATCAGGTTGCCCACCTATGTACTTCCCAACCTTGATTAATTCGTTCACCACCTTTCCCTTCCAAGCCGAACATGGCAAACACATACGCGTTTCATTAACCATCCACAGATTCACAAATAGGAAACAGTTTTCTCTACTTTCTTTGTTTCAAAACGACAAGAACCTTCCTCATGAGGTTTTAATGGTGAAATAGGCTACGTTTTTTGGTTAATGTCTTGACCTCTCCCCCCAAATGCCAAACCAGCATTCATCATTTGGTAAATTATGTTCAACGTGAATCCGCCCTGGATCCGGATCCACACACGCAATGGCAACTCACTGATTATTCTTGCACGCAATGGCATCAATATCTCCTTGGTATAGCTAGGGTTATTTGTTAGAAGAGGTTAAAATTAATATAATAAGATATAATATTTATTTTAATTTATTGTATATAAGTTGTAAAATAAAACTTGTATAATTTAATTTTATTTAAATAACTTACTATAAATATATAATGATCTTTGTATAAGATAAAATGTTTGGAGCAATATCAAATTGAGTCAAAGCAATGAAGTTAATTTCATATTTATAATGTATCTATCACTTTAATGCTGTTGATATTTATACCTATCAAATATAAACATACAAAGTATATAAGAAACACTAGCTAAAGCGAAACATTATTTATGTTTGATAAACTTTGAAATAAAACAAAAAATAATAAAGAATAATTCTTACATATTTATTTTAATTGTGCTCGTTGTTCTTTCATAAAATAGAAATAATTGATTATCATATCAATTGTGAATCTTTCAGCAATTTCTTTTTTTATATAAACAATCAAATAATTTGCAAGAAAATCATCCTTCATCTGATTGCGAAGTCTTGTTTTAACAATTTTCATCATTGAAAAAGCTCGTTTAGTAGGCAGTGAGTTATCAATATTTTTTTTCAAAAAAAAATCAATTCTTCTTATTTTGTTCATGGTTCAACCTAAAATCAAAACATATATCGTAAAAAAAATAATAATTTTGGTGGCTCTGCTAAAAACAAAACATATAAAATAAATTCAAGCATAATCAAAACAACCAATAAAATATATCTAATTAATTAGAAAAAAATCACTATAACAAGAATTCAAAAGACAATTGGTAGAACTAGCATATATGAGAGAAAAAAGAGCAAAAATGATAGAATTATATAAAAAAAAACCTCATCAAATTATTAACAAATAACTCAAAACAAAACAAAATTAGATTTTAAATTTAAATTACCTTATTTTTTTTGATGAAAAATAAATTAATTGATGGCTCTATTTTAATTTTTTTATAAAAAATTTTTACTCATGATTTGTATTTTTATTTATATTTTTGATCGACTGCAAAATTTATATTAAAATAAATTAATGACTCTCGGTACCTTTATAATTTTTTCTTTCCCACGTTAGTCAGAGCAAATTCAAAAAAATCAAAATAAAGTCACACTTAATTCAATGCTCACATCTTAAAAATAAAATATATAACATCTCCTCAGAACTTAAGTATTTTAATTTTTGAAAAACGAGTATTTTCCGAAATGTTAAATGTCAATTGTGTTATGGTTTTGGGCATTCAGCCAAATACTGTTCTCAATTTACCTCACAGCATTTGCAGGCTACTGCTAACTTGGCATTTCAGAATCCTCAGCTCTCCTCTGTAGGTTGGTTTCCTGATACGGGTGCTAATCAGCATGTGACACCGAACCTCGCTAGTATGACGAGTTCAGAGCCCTATCTTGGTAGTGATCAATTATATGTCGGTGATGGTAAGGGACTGGTTATATCACGTATTGCTCAATCTAAACTCTATACTCCCAAACGCACTTTTATCCTATCAAATGTTCTGCATGTACCACATATTAAAAAACCCCTATTGTTTGTTTAGAAATTTTGCATTGAGAATAATGTATTTTTTGAATTTCATTCATCTGTGTTTTATGTTAAGGATCTAATAACCAAGGAGGTGCTCCTTTCCGGTCAGAGTAGCGATGGTCTGTATGTCTTATCCGAGTCTTCTGCAACGTCCGTACCTCAAGCTTTCTTATCAACGTTCGTGTCCTCCACTGTTGATGTTTGGCATCGTCGCCTTGGGCATCCTAGCTCTTGTATTTTAGGGTCTCTAGTATCAAATAATAAAGTTGCATGTACTTCCAGAGTTTTTAATTTTAATTATTCATCTTGTCCTTTAGGAAAAGCATCGCGTCTGTCGTTAGGCCTTACTGGTCATAAAACTTATGCTCCTCTTGAGCTTGTTTTCAGTGATGTTTGGGGACCTTCCCCTATGTTATCTACCGATGGTTATCGGTATTTTGTGATTTTTGTGGATGTTTATACTAAGTATATCTGGTTTTTTCCTTTAGCCGCCAAGTCTGATGTGTTTAAAATTTTTCTTCAATTTCAAGCTCTTGTTGAACGACAATTCGCCACCAAAATTAAATCCGTCCAAACAGATTGCGTTGGTGAATATAGGAAGTTAAACACATATTTTAAAACCATTGGCATTCATCACCATCTAATTTGTCCTCACACGCATGAACAAAATGGTATTGTTGAGCGTCGTCATCGTCATATTGTTGAAACTGGTTTTACGCTTCTTGGTCGGTGTAAGGCTTCATTAAAATTTTGAAGTTATGCTTTTGAAACAGCTGTCTATCTCATAAATCTTATGCCTACTGCTGTTCTAAATGGTTGTACACCTTTTGAACGTTTGTTTAAATCTTCCCCTGATTATAATTGTCTTTGTATTTTTAGGTGTTTATGTTTTCCTTTACTTCGTCCTTATAATCGACATAAACTAGATTTTCGCTCTTCCCCGTGTGTGTTTCTTGGCTATAGTTCCTCTCATTTGGGTTATCGTTGTTTTGATTTGTCATCATCTCGTATGTATATTGCACGGCATGTTAAATTTCATGAAAATACATTTCCTTTTGCATGTTCTGAACAGACAACCACCTTGCCTTCTCCATCTCTACAAACAGCCCTCCCCGCCTTAACCGTTTTTCCTACTCCCATGCCTTCTCCATCTACCCCATTTCTGCCACCTTTTTCAACGCCTGCTCATAGGGTTGTTGCCTCCTCTCCTCCACCTTGTCCCGTGAGTAACAGTCCCTCTACTTCATCTCCACTTTACTCTACTATTGATCACTCTCCAAGTATGGTATCTGTTTCTTTAGGTACGGTGATCCCATTGTCAGCGGCCTCCTCTCTTATTGTGGTTTCTTCTTGGCCTCCTGGCAGTCCCACATCGAGCTCTTCCTCTGGCTCTCCTCCTGCCTTGCGTCTGGTAGTTAATTTATCTAATTTTAATCTTTAGCAAGTTTCTCATAGTTCCTCAACTCTGCCAGCTGACTCCTCTCGCAGCCACCACATGACACTTCGTCCTCGCCAGCCCAAACAGGCACATCTTAGTGTATCTCAGTCATCTGCTACCTTGTGTCCTGTTCCGTCCCCTGCTACCGTGAGTTCTTCTTCTCCTGAACATGAACCTCTCACGTTCAAAGACGCCTCTCAACATTCGGCATGGCAGCAAGCTATGTAAGATGAGCTTCGGGCTTTCCAATCAAATGGTACGTGGACTCTAGTTCCTTATTGTTCCTCTATGAATGTTGTTGGCAGTCGCTGGGTTTATAAAATCAAACGGCGAGCGGATGGTAGTATTGACAGGTATAAAGCCCGTCTTGTGGCTAGAGGGTTCACTCAACAAGAAGCAATAGACTACCTTGAGACTTTCAGTCCAGTTGTTAAGCTTGCGACTGTGAGGTTAGTACTTACTATTGCTGTGACCCGTGGGTGGTTAGGATTCTTCAAGAAGAGGTGTATATGGAGCAACCACCTGGTTTTTTCTCACCCCACTCTATTATCTCATGTTTGTCACCTGTATAAATCTATCTATGGTTTAAAACAGGCTCCCCGGGCATGGTATACCAGACTCAGTGATTATCTCATTTCTCTTGGTTTTCGTGCCTCTACTGCTGTCACCTCTCTGTTTACTTACTTTGATGGCCATGATCTCATTTACTTACTTGTGTATGTGGATGGCATTCTGCTTACTGGGAACAATTCAACTCTGCTATGCCATTTGATTACCTTTCTGAATTCCGAATTCAAAATCAGGGATTTAGGCTCTGTGCATTATTTCTTGGGGATTGAAGTCACCAAAACTGCCATGGGACTTATGCTCTCACAACATAAATATACTCTCGATATCATTAGGCGAGCCGGTATGTCTTTGTGTAAAGCTGCTGACACGCCTGCTTCATCCTCGTCTAAACTATTGCTGACCTCGGATACTCTGTACTCTGATCCTACCCGTTACCGATAAATTATTGGTGCTTTGCAGTATCTCACTTTTACTCGCCCGGATATCTGTTATGCTGTAAATAAAGTCTGTCAGTTTATGCACTCGCCTATCGATGGTCATTGGTCTCTTGTTAAAAGAATTGTCTGGTACCTTCAAGGAACAACATCTTATGGTCTCCACATCACTTGGGGGTTCTCTTTTTCCTTACATGGTTTTACAGATGCTGATTGGGCTGGTAGTCTTGATGACAGAAAATCCACCAGTGGCTACTTGGTATATCTCGATAGCACCCCTATTTCTTGGATATTTCTTGAAAATCTGGAAAACAACGCACAGTGGCTCGTTCATCGACTGAAGCAGAATATAAGGCTCTTGCGGATGGTACTGCTGAGATTTTATGGATTCGGGCTCTGCTGTCAGATCTTTATTTTTCCTCTGATCCTATGACTATCCTTTGGTGTGATAATTTGGGTGCTACCTACTTGTCTGCTAATCCTATCTTTCATGCTCGCACTAAGCATGTTGAAGTCGATTATCACTTTGTTCGTGATCGCGTTGCTAAAAAGGAAATTGCGGTTCGGTTCATCTCCTCCCAGGATCAACTTGCTGATGTGCTTACCAAACCTCTTCCTCACACGTCCTTTACTTATTTTCGGTCCAAGCTTCATGTGGATTCTCCTCCTTCAGCTTGAGGGGGCATATTATGGAATGTTATTATGTATATCTATTTATCTTGTATTTACTTTATATAGGTTTCTGATCATGTGTATTAGACTACATGGTTAGTATCATGTACAACCCTACATCTATATATATATAAACTGATAAAAAAACTTTGATTGGTGTCTTCAGTTAGCCCTACATCTATATATATGTACAATCCTTAGCTAGCTTTTAATATTTCATTGTCAAAAAAGGGATGGCAGAATCATCAGCTCCGATGTATAATTGACTTAGTACAGGTCCACATCTATGAAAGCAATTGGTGTCTTCAGTTAAAATTGCTTTTTAATATTACATTCTAGTAATTTTTTTACCATTAAATGCATTTAATATTAAAAAGTAATTTTAATTCACTCCTTAAAAACAAAGTCAATAAAATTTATTCTAGACAACATTTAAAAACTTGAATAATTTAATTTAGTTTATTTTTTTCTAATAAGTTAAAGTGATAGTTACATAGTTACAACATTCAAGTTAACTCATTTACTTTTTATTCTAGTTCCTAACAACGATTACAAATTAGAAGAAACTATAAAGTAAATATATATCATCTCAAAACAATTCAATAAAAATTTTGACAATGAAATATTAAAAGCTAGCTAAGACATAAACTGATAAAAAAAAAGAAAAAAAAATTACTGGTGCACAAGCTTTGAGCTGCCATGGAAAGAGACAACAATCTTTCTCTTGCAAACTGGCACGAACGGTGGATATATTTATACGTTTTCAAGCATAGCTGAAATGAAAAGGAATATTTATAGCCACAGGATAGCAAATCGAGATGACCACATGATCTCTAGTTCGTAGCACAGCTCCGAACAACGCAGCAACCATGAATTTCAAAGCTGCAAATTAAGGGAGAAATACGACAAATAAAGCAAGAATTAATTACCATCATTTGTCGAATCATGCATATATCTGTCGAGTTAATTAGTTATCCAAAGAGTTAGTGATGGTGCGCAATTTTTTTATATATATTTTAAAAAATAACATATAACTTATTATTTATATAAAAATAGAAAAACTTTATAAGTTGTTAAATATTAATTTGTTCTGTGAATAACATATAACTTTATGATATATATATTTTTTTTTGTGGTCATGAATCATGATTGTATGAAGGGCAGGGACCCTTAGCTCTTCCTTAGTATACTCGTAAGTATAATTGCTGAGATAACATGGCATGAAATGGGGCAGTGCCCACCATCTCCTTTACATTGAATCATGGCCTTAATTATCTACGCGTATTTTTCTTGTGTTGGAAAAAACAAAATGTTTGGTCTTTGATTAGCATAGAGATTCTCAAATCTCCAGGTTTTTTATACAGCTCATCCAGATGATGACAATTTTGGGGCCACTTGGTAAATGCCAAATATCAATAAAAGCAGATACATAAAGAGACCAAAAAGTCTGAGGAATTGAGGTGGAGGAAGACTCGGACATCACATGTAAACTATTATTACTCTTGTCGTATCCTAGCGGAGCACGGTGTCGTGGCGTCGCGGCGACCTTTGGTTGATTTTAGGGTTGTTTGTTTTATTGTAAAAGGGGAGTCGCCACCTCGTATTATGGTCACTAGAAACCCTGACTGGTCTTTCAAAGATTCTAAGGCAAGGGACTGGTTGCGTAAAAGGAAGGTATTAGCACCCCTAATACGCCCTACCTAAGGTAAGCTGCTTGGTGTTTGGTTTGCTTTATAATTGCTATGGTATTGGTGTTCTCTTAATTAGTTTTTCTAGGATAGGTTTGCTATGATGAATGGATTTGGGTTCAAAGTCTAAAAGCAAAAAACCTTGGCCAATATTGATCATACCTTTAGATATGTCTATAAAGTGCCAAGGAGAACCAATGCAGATCCTTGAAATCTGTGTTTGATTCAAATTAAATTTATTAAGATAGAAATCCAAGGAGATTTCATGTGCTTTAAAAGCTCATTTTCCCTTAGTATTTCATACTCTTGTTGCTACCCAATTTTTGACCCGTGTTTTTGATAAATTTACAGAAAAAACCAAAAAATAGCAAAAAAATAATGAAAACCCCAAAAAATACATTTTTGATATATTTGCATCGTTTTTAGCATTTTCAACGTCATCTCAAAAGAATTAAAATTTTCAAAGGAATTTGGAACGCGTTCAATTTTTAATGCGTAAATTTTATGATCAGTGATTTTCCTTGCTGAGTTGACGTTGATATTGCTCGTTTTCAAAAATACAAAAAAATAAGAAAAATCAAAATTTACAAAAAAAATAGAGGAAAAGAAAATGAAAGGAAAAGTTGAGGGACTAGTTTGAAAATCTAGCAAAACGAGGGGGGGAAATTTTCCTATAAACACTAAGCTACAGTGAACACAACGAGGGGGGGAAATTTTATTCACGGGGGGAGAAAAATTTTGAAGGGAGAACAGAAAAAGGTAGAAAACCCTAAGAAAATCGATCCTCTCTGCAGCCGCCACCTTTGAAAACCAAGAAAGGCTGCCCCCTTCCCTTGGCCGAAGGAGGAGAACCAAAGGTGCCACCACCTAAACCAGCGCCGACCTTCACCCCCTTTCCCTTGGACTTTTGCAAAACAAATCAGAGAGCACAAGACACCCCCCCTGACTCGCTTCCCCAGAGCCTTTTGCAGCCTCTCCAGCCCCCTGATCCTGCTCTCGGTTAGCCCCCCCTTTCCTTCGAAAAAAAACCTAAAGCCACCTCTACCAGCGACGGCTGCCGAAGCTCTTTTGAAAGGAGAGAACCCCACAAAACACACTCCCTTCTCCTCAACACGCAGCAGCTCCGCTCTCTGGTTTTTTCCCCCTGTCTCAGCCGGATTAGAGTATCCGGCCAAAACCAAGGAGAAGCTGCCCCCCCAAACTGCAGAAAGAAACAAATCGGAGAGCACCTCCTCGTCTCTGCTCTCTATCCAAGCCAGACAGCGGCGGTCCTTCCCTTCTCTGAGGCAAAGCAACCAGCGACCCTCTCTCGGCCACCGACTCCAGGCCACATCCTTCCCTCAGCCGGCTCTCTCCCAAACAGCCACAGCTGGAACCGGGGAGCCAAAGGGAGGCCGCCGCTCCTATTTATTTTGCTGTCTTCTTCTCCACCCGACAGACCCGAGTCCTGCTTTCTTCTTCCCCAGCCGCCTCTGTTTTTTTGGCCAAAACCTGAGTGAGCCAATGTCACCGCCAGCCACTGAAGCGGAGGAGAAGAAGAAGCCCTCCCAGCCACCAGATCGGCCATCGTCAGAAGAAACGTCGACAGAGAAGGGAGAAGGCGGAGGAGCTGGACAGATCTAAAAAACAAAATAAAATCGACTGCTTGGGTGTTTTCTCTTGTTGCAGGTCACGGTGAAAGCCACCACGGGCAGGGAAGAGAAGAGAGGAGGAAACCGTTCCAGAGCCCCCCTCCTCGACTGACTTACATGCGGCGGCGCGTGAACCCACGCGCCGCCAGTGGAGGCGACGCGTGGAACAACGCGCCGCCACTGCAGTTCCAGAAGACCTCCTCTGCAATTCTTGGATTTTTAGGGGTCTGTTTTGTAATTTTTACATGCTGGAATATGTATTTAAATTACTGTTTTTTTTTTTTTGCTTAATTTTTGTTATTTTGTAACTTGTAAAAATGACGTATGAGTTTATTATAGTAAACTCATAGTAAAAAGCGACGTGTGTGTATGTATTTTATTTTACATGTTTTATAAATGTTAAAAAAGACAAAAAAAAATTAATTGTTTAATTTGAATATGGTTAAATATCTTAAGGATAAATAAAATCACGTTATATTTTTCATGAAAATGTTAAAATATGTTTCTATATATATTCTGGTATTTAATAACTGATTTATTAAAATTTTAAAATTTAATTAACATTTTAAATTTTTAAATCATTTCAAATTGTAAAGCAACTTGTCTCAGGTAGGGGTGCTAATACCTTTCCTAGCCACAATCAGTCCTTTACTTTTGAATTTCTAACAAAGACCAGTACATCTGGGTTTTCTAGTAACCTTCAATGAAATATTAGGTGGCGACTCTCAAAGATTTCAAATCAAGCAAATAACGAAAAATCGTTGAATCGCCGTGCGGGTGACGTGCGATAGAATAGCGACTTCGCTGGGGAAGGTACTGTTTCTGACAATATTGGATTAAGCTTTGTGTATTTGATGTGTTTAAGTGTTTGCATTTTTATCTTGTTTTATTTTTTGTTTTATCAATGCATTTTTAGAATTGTTTCATGCATTACATATTGTAATTTTTGTAAGCACACACAAGTTTCAGGTTAGGAGGGGGACTAGCAGCTTACCTTACAACTTTTAGTCAAGGTTTAAGTTTGTGTAAACCCCAGCTCTTCGTTGAGTGCTTAGACTGGTAATAGTTGGACACGTGCCATCTCACTGCCTACTGGCCCCTATATTGCCTTCAAGAGAGTAATCACTGGGACAACGAGAGACCCTTTTTAGAGACCAAGTAGTAAACCTACCGTTTGTCTCACTTAAAAAGATTAGAACCTGCCTTTAGGATGTATGCTCCGTATACTTTGTTTTGCATCTGAGCAAGCCTTTCTTGAAGCATCTTGAACTCAAGACTTGTGGGTGACACAATGACCGTCGCTCAGAAAATTTTCATTGTAGAGTTTGTGCATGAATCAAGATTCTTGTTTCATCATGCTAGAGTTGCGATCATATGTCACCCCTCGAAGGGCGAGTTCGTCATATAGATTACATATTCATACATTTATCATGCATATACAGGGTTGAAAGGTGGGTTCCCCCACACAAGCTGTGCTGCACGTGATGGAAGAAAGATGATGGAAGTAAAGAAAGATGATGGATAGAGGCTCATTATCAGATTGAGGTGGAGAGCATCAAAGGTGAAGTAGCTAGACTCAGATTTGCTCGAACAAGTGCTGAGCATCAAATGGAAAGAGAATGTCCGCACAGTCTTCTGTGGGAACACTGCTTATTCACGTCTAATTGAAGCTGTACCTCTCCTTTTCAGTCATGAACAGCAACAACAATGCTTTTAGTCATCAGCTAATGACAACTTTTGCTCTTGTTCAGTTGCACTGTTAATTTTTTCATCGCCTCCACATCTTTTAATGGAACCAAATAACTACTAGCCTCATATGCATGGTGCATTAGTCTTCTTTGAAGTTACCACAATTGTGAGCTCAATTCCAGTTCAGTAACAGGATTAGACACTGAACTTCCACGTTGCACAGCTCTCTGTAAAGATTTATTTGTGGAGAATGAAAGAGGGGAGGTAGTAGTTTCATATGCTTTGAAAATTTCTCCCCCTAGTGGCACCAGCAAAACATTGTAGCAGGTAGAAGAGTCAGATCTAATCTGAAAAACATGAGTAGACATCAAACTTCAACGTGGCAGAGCTTTCTCAGCAGAAAACTGTTTATGGGTCTGCAAGTGGGAAGCCCAAGAAGGGATGCAGTGGTTTCAGATTGTCCACAATTTTCCCCTACCAGTATCGGCATTACAACGCAAAAAAAGGGAGAAAAGACAAACCTGGACTAAACAACGTGAAGAAGACTGAAACTTCAACAGAGCAGAACTCCCTTTGCAGATGTCTGTTTGTTCCACTGTCTGTGAGGAATCGAAGAGGAGATAGAGGAGTTTTAGATTCATCAGGTTCTCTTCCAATAAAGACAATGCGTGATTCCACACGTCGGCAGTGGCAATGCTGCAAGTTTCTAGGCGCTGCCAAGATTACCCAGCTGGTGGAAGTTTTCCAATAACCCTCAACCAACCACAACAACATTGGAAGAATGACATGATGTTGTGAAGATCATCGAAAGAATTGAGCGAGCTGTGAAGGATTGAAGGTTTTGCCATGGATTCCAGAACAACGATGGGAGATTGAATCAGAGGATGACTTTGAAGGTGGGAAACCTTACTTATGAGGTCCAGTCAGATCTCGTTGTAGCATCAATTGCTCAAGTACCTTTGTCAGGATTGACTTCCCTCTGCCATTTGAGTTTATTTACCAGCATCTGCCAGATTCCAGACTTTTGCCTGACTCCAACAAATCCCATGCAACCACCGTTTTCTAGGTGGTATAATCTAGACAAGAGATGTGATGTCATGGTGGGGTCCTTAGCCATTTCAATTGAACAGTTGCAAGAATTTCAAGAAGCGAGTCCAGAAGTTGGTGAGCAAGAGACGAGTAGAGTTTGTGAAGGAGGTTGTCATTGGCTATATTGTCCCCCGAACATCCTCAGAATGACAAGTGATCGAAATTGCTCGGCAAAACACAGATATTGCCAAAGTAGCTGATCCAAGAAGGGTGTTGAACTGTCAGTCATTTTTGTTATGGATTTTGCCATCTTGCATTTTGTTTTGGGGTCACATCTCATCCTTAACGAAACATGTCTTTCCTTTGTCTTCCTGTTGTTTTTGAAATCAAGAGATGCTTCTTTCAAAGGGTATTTTGACTAAATATTTTGATCAAACTCCAATATGCGATTAAGATTAATCAATCCTGAAGATTAAAAGTATTTTGATTGCAGAAATGACTCGATGCTTGAAAATGACATGAGGTGACCAAACAATTTTGAACTCATACCTCCGGAAACTGAACCACACATCATATAGCTAAGTTTCAGCAGTATGCATAATGATATGTAGTGGATTCGGTAGTTATGGACTCGTGAATCATAATTCTTACAAGTCCAAATCATTACACTGGACGAGGTCAAAATTTATCGGTTCTAACCGACCTTGCTTGAAATGAGAAAAGACCATCTTTGTTATCCTTTCACATTTTTTGAAATATTATCCCTTGCAGTCCCATTTTGAGCCTGGTAAAGTATTTTCTTTCAAAAAGAAACCCTGACTAGGATCACACCCCACACTGGGGGCAAATGAGAGGTATTTTGAAGACACTGATATGATTAATGGATAAAAGAAAGGCTTAGAACAAAAGTCCAATGATTGAGAAAGGGCTAGAAGAAGAAAAGCCATAGATTGAGGGCCATCTAAGAAAACGTTGAGGAAGGCTACGTAAAAGCAAAAAAGAGTGGAATGGAAGGAGAATGCCTATCAATTCTAAGAGGGGCAAAAGAGGTTTCAATTGAAGAAAGACACAACAAATGCCAAAAGTCAACACTAAAAAAATCAAGTTTCATGTCTTTTGGTGTGTCTAGGATATAGCCTTTAGTGTCTTCAAAATTTTTTAGATTGATTATTCATCATAGGAAAAGTTGGATTTACATTATGACCTATGTTAAGAGAATTCTGATCTTTGAGATTAACAAGGTTATATGTCACTTTCTCCAAAATGACAACAAGAAAGAGAGTTGATGAATAGTTGATGTTGATCCTAAGTCGTTGAAACCCTCAAACACCTTTTGAGCCTGTGAATTTCCCTTCTTTCATAAGCCATGAACCATAGCCTGTATTACGTGCTTTTAAAAGCCCTTTTTGATCAAGTGAGCAATTTGAACCGATAAATGGCGGTCTCAAAACTTGAAGAGCTTTTTCATAAGGGTTGTGACTTCATGAATCAAGCTACAAGTTATTATGCATGCTGATAGAAGTGATGCTAAAAAAGAAAACCATCTTTCTTGATGAATCCTCAAGTTTTAACCCTTTTGTTTCTTGTAATTCACAGAAGGTCACCTCATCGCAGACCATCAAATGAGATACCCAAGATCAAAGGTTAAAACTGACACAAAGAACCATGAAAAAAGTCATTTTAATCTTACAACGAATCATTTCTGTTTTCAAAATACAAGACAATCAAAGGATTACATTGAATAATGTATGTTGGATCTTTGATCGAAGAAGGTTGATTTTCAAAAGATCTTTTCCAAAACTAACACCTCTCTGATTTCATTTCAACAATTAGACTTGAATAGACATGATCTTTGAAAGATTTGATTGCATTCCAGAACAAGAAAGATTGTCAAACAAGAAGAACATCGGTCGAATTTGCAAAATCCTTGACAAGAATGACATCAACATTGCTCGACACTCCTTGAAAAGTTGACCATCTGGGGGCAATACAGTGGACCTTGAGAAGGAAAACAAGCAGTATTCAGATCAGCTGGGGGCAAAGAAAGAATCAGATGATGACTCTTTAAAGTCCATCAAAGTTATGTTTAGCATTTAGCAATGACAGAAAAACTTTTTGAGTATAAACAGATGAACGAGCATTCCGATCATTGCTGGGGGCAAAGAAAGAATCAGATGATGACTCTTTAAAGTCCATCAAAGTTATGTTGTTCAAAGACAGTATGTGATCTAGTGAATTTCAACAACACTTGATGAGCAACGTTACATCTGAAGGACATCTTCATCTTGGGTTATCCTTTGAAACATAGTTACGATTCTCGACAAATGTCATATGCAGTTGCATTTGAATGAATGCTAGAAGGATGCACCCACCAAGACTGACTGTGGGATCATCTATTTTGAAGCTCAAATGCACACTTCACCGCATAAATATGGGTGATGAGCATCATTGATAATTCCAATGCATTTCTTTTCACGATTTGATTTGACAAGCTGAAAGGAATCTATAGAGAAGAACTTAAAGCTTATAACGATAAGCCTTTTACTGCAAGGTATGAGATGTATGTCTGGATGACTAGATGATTTCCATGAAGACTGGTGATAACATATACTTGAAGAGTATCGTTTCAATTTGAGGCAAGTTTATGACTGGTTGACAATCTTGATGGGTGTTGACATAAGGCACACAATCAATCAGAGGGTAATTCTCAGAAGAATCCAAAAGAGAAAATTCTTCATGATGAATCAAGCAACACCACACTTGGGGGAATGGTCAAGCTTGATAAACAACGAGAGCAGTAATCGTCGTGGACAGCCCAGGATGGGCACTGCACTTACAGCTGAGTGGATGGCTAGCACATGAATGAGCCAATGCATCGAAAGAACAAATAAAGCTTTGGAATGCAAACAAAGACACCTTATGACGATGGATCATCAAAGGGGGGGACCTATATTTCACATCAGGTATGGATGCATGCATGTTATCTAACCTCAAAGCATTGCACCTACTTGTGATTTGTTACAGAAAGATTCTCAATGAAGTCCAGCAAGATTGTGGACAAAGAAAGAATCATTAAGTTGAGGATGACAAAGAATCAGTTTAGATCCTGGAACGAGAAGAGAATGAGATGAACCCTGCCAGTTGGAGAATCTTAAAGAAACGAAGAGATTAACCCCGTCATCAAAAGGAGTCTTCAAGTCAACCCTGCAATTAGGAAGCGCCGTTTGTCAGCCTTATCCTGTCAGGACTTCGCCTGCCAAGTCTTTTTGCCAGGTAAGTCACTTTTTTCCATCTGGGTAGGTCACCCATCACAATGAGACCATCATTTTTTCCACTTGGGTAGGTCACCCATTACAATGAGACCACTTTTTATATTTTTTTGGTTTTGGTTAAAGGAGGTCGCCAGATGGGATCTCACGTAGTTTTGGTTAAAGGGAATCGCCAGATGAGATTTCAGGTTGACCGAGCTACACACAGACTTTGGTTCTGGTTAGAGGGGATTGGCGAAAGGAATCTCAGTCTATCCTAACCACACATAAGAGTTTTGGTTCTGGTTAGAGGGGATTGGCGAAAGAAATCTTAGTCTATCCTAACCACATAGGATTATGGTTCTGGTTAAAGGGGATCGGCGAAGGGGTCTCAGTTTATCCTAACCACACAAGAGTTTTGGTTCTGGTTAGAGGGGATTGGCGAAAGGAATCTCAGTCTATCCTAACCACACACAGGAGTTTTGGTTCTGGTTAGAGGGGATTGGCGAAAGGAATCTCAGTCTATCCTAACCGCACACAAGAGTTTTGGTTCTGGTTGAAGGGGATCGGCGAAGGGGTCTCAGTTCAGCCTAACCACACAGATTTTGGTTCTAGTTAGAGGGGATTGGCGAAAGGAATCTCAGTCTATCTTAACCATACAGGAGTTTCGGTTCTGGTTAGAGGGGATTGACGAAATCCCAACAACCAGTGGATTTTAATTTTTCTTTCCTTTGTTTTTTGGGTCTGCTTTAGTTTTCCTTCTTAGATCAATCCCATTTCTCTGCCTTCTCCCTTCTCTGTTTGGTTCTCTTCTACCGATGGAAGACCTGACAGCTACTGTCGTTCGTGGCTGTTGAAGCTGCAGTGGAGATGGGGTGGCTGTCCGGTCAGTGGGGAGAGAAGAAATGGCGTCTGTGGTTGAAGAGGGAGGCCGTGGGTCTGTGGGTGCCGTTGCTGGAGAAGGGCTGCTGCTGACCGGTTGAAGGAGGTGACGAAGAGTGTGGCCCCGACGCTGCTGCTGTTGTCGTCTGTTCGGCTGGCTTCGTTGTGGATAAGAGAGCAGCTGTTGAGCAGCAAGGCTAAGAGAGGAGGGGGACGATGGAGAGGTGAGGGAGCGGCCGGTGGAGAGGGGGGGACCAGTTGTGGCTTTCCTTTTTTGTAAAGGCCAGGGGGCGCCGGCTGGGAGAAGAAAGCTAAGCTTTTTAGGATTTTTTCTTTTTTGTGTTGCCTCTTTTTAATTGCAAAATTGCCCCCCTTTTATGTGTGTTGAAGGCTGCTATATATAGGTAAAATATTGTTTGGACCTCAAAATTGGTCCCTCAACTTTCTCTTTTTTTTGTAAATTTTGATTTTTCTTATTTTTTTGTATTTTTTGAAAACGAGCAATATCAACGTCGATTTAAATGAGAAAAATCAATGATTTTAAAAATGACGCGTGAAAAGTCGAACGCGTTCAAAAAAACCTTTGAAAATTTAAATTCTTTTGAGACGACGCTGAAAATGCTAAAAACGATGCAAATATATTAAAAACATATTTTTTTGGATTTTCGTTGTTTTTCGCTATTTTTGGATTTTCTGAAAATTTTATCAAATAGGTGGGTCAAAAATTGGGTAGCAACAACTCTCACGGCTCGTAAATCGTGGAGTCAAAAATTGAAATGTTTTCAATTATAATCAAGACTTCTTTCAAGGATGTGTGATGACTTGTTATTCTTAGAAAATTATTTTAAATATTTACCACTTGGTTTCTTTATCCAAATATTAACACTGAATAATAACAAGTTATTCCCAATAATATTTTGGATATTCATCCCTTTGGGATTTCTTTATCCAAACATTAACGGTAAATAATAACAAGTTATTCCCAATAATATTTTGGATATTCATCCCTTTGGGATTTCTTTATCCAAACATTAATGGTGAATAATAACAAGTTATTCCCAATAATATTTTGGATATTCATCCCTTTGGGATTTCTTTATCCAAACATTAACGGTGAATAATAGATGAATTCCCTCAAAATAAGATTTTTATATTTTTTTGGAATATTGGCCAATACCTTTTGGAGTTTTACAAACATGTTGTAAAATCCAGAAATGCAAGAAAATAAATTTTTTGTTGTGTTTAAGAAATCCATGCGAAAACACAATTTCAAAACTTCAAATATTTGTCTTTTTTAAGAGGAAATTCAAAATATGTTAGGGTATTGGCCGAATGCAACACAAAAATATTTTTATATTTTTTTGTCAAAAAAAACACAAACATCACAGTTAATCGCAATTAAAGACAACAAACCATGCGCATATATTCTCAAAATTTGCAATAAAGCTAAACAGTCCAAAAAAATCAAGGATGGCCCCTCGAAGCCGGACATAAACTTTTTTATCCTTTTTTAAAACTGAATCTAGCCCAGCTATATGGGCTGGACTTTATTTCCAGGCTCAACCCGGTTACTAGCTCAAACCAGTAACAGTTACTAGTGAATTAAAATTCACATGCACAGTAACAGAGTGAATTAAATTAATTCATGCATGCATAGGGACGAGAAGAGCTTACCTAGTGCAGGGACGAAGCTGGTGCCCGGGGATTTATTTCCAAACTCAACCCGATTGCTGGCTCAAACCAGTAACCGATTCTGGTGCAGGGACGAAGCTGGTGCTCGGGGATGAAGCTGGTGGGTGGCATCGACGGGGATGAAACTGGTCTCATTGCTGGGCTGCTGCTTCGGCTAATACCTGCTCCTATAGAAGAAAAACAAAAGTTGCACTGCTTGAGGAGAAGAAACTGGAGACGGAACGAAGGGACACAGACGATGGCGAAGGCGCGCTGGTTGGTCTCTCTGTGTTTTCGTCTGTTTATCTTCTTTCCTTCTGCTCGTCCTTCCTCTCATTCGCGTCCGTCTTGTCTCTACTGAGAAGAAATGGTTGCTGCTACTGTGGGACTCGGTGGAGGCCGGTCTGGGGCTACGTTGACAAAGAGGGCTACTTCTGGTGCAGGGGAAGAAATGGCTGGGGGGCTGTGGTTGGCCAGGAGAGGGGAGATGGCAGTAGTTGAGTCTGTTGAGAGAGATGATGGAAGAGACGGGACGACTGGTGGGAGAGACTGAGAGTTTGTGTTGATGGCCGGCTATGGGACCAGTAACTGAAAATGGCCGGTTTTGGGTTTGTTTTGGGGCTGAGGGGAAAGGAAAGCTTTGGCTGGCGAGAGGGGAAAATGAAAACAAAGGGAAAAATGCTGGAATCAGGGAGAAGGGAGTGTTGGTGCTGTGGTCGGGTGTCTTTGGGGGTAAGTGGCTGAGATGGAGAAATGGAGGGGCTTGCTGGTGGCTGACTTGGGAGAAGAAGATGTTTTTTTAAAAGAGAGGAGGGGTTGCGGCTCTTTGGTCAGTTGAGGGGAAATCTGGTGAGGGAGAATAAAGGGAGAGTGTCGGCTGGAGGGGGGCCTTGTGTCCGACGGCTTGGTGTGGCAAAGGGCTTCCTTGCGCGGCGGCTTTTTTTTTTCAAATGAGGGTGTGCAGCCGGCTGGATGGGTTTAGAGTTTTGTGAATGCACTAATTTTTTTGTAATTGTTCTTTTTTTTGTTCATTTTCTCCCCCCTACGTACATATGGCTAGATGTTCATTTATATAGAAAATCTCTACACGTTCTATTTAAAGAAATATTGCAATAATTATTGCAGAGATTGTCTTCTATAACCAGCACCAACAAATCCTATATATATGGTATTTTTTATTGCAGTAATTATTTTCCATAACCAGTACGAATCAAATCATATATTTATGATATTGCAGTAATTATATATGATTCAGTAATTATCTCCTTGATATATTGCTTCCTTAACCCTGATGCTCTATGTTCTTGCCATATGTAAATCTTTATTTTTTTATTTTATTTTTATTTTTTTATTTTTTTCATTTTTTTATTTTTAAAAAAAAATTTATCAAAACATGGGTCAAATTTTGGGTAGCAACAACTCTGACTAGAAAGGAGCACTGTCTTGATGTTGAGATCTTTAGCATAAAACACAGACTCATGAAATTCAAAATGAACATTATTATCATGATAAAATTTCTGAACAAAAAGCAGTGGCTTGGTAATATGAGGTACATGAAGAACATTAGATAAGGTAAAAGTGTGTTTTGGTGTATGTAACATAATATACCCAATATTAGATATGGAAAGGCTTTTACCATCACCAACATGCAAGTGATCATTACCAAAATAGAGTTCAGACCTAGTTAAAATTACAAGATCATGAGTAATGTGTTGATTCACCCTAGTATCCAGAAACCAATCCACAGAGTTCGTGGAGGAGACATTGTTGAGAGGAAGATTGGCATTAGGTTGTTGTTCATGGCTGTGAAGTTAAGAGCATTGAGGCGCTGAATGACCAAAGGAATGGCAAAGCTAGCACCTGACATTCTGCCCAAAGGGGCGTGTATTAGACAATTGTTGGGTGTCATTATTCCTTTTGTTTTGTTGTAAATTACCTTACTTTTAGTTGTTATTGGAAGAACCATTGAACCCACAGTAATCATACCCTGAGTGGTTGTTGTTACAGTTGTTGTTGTGTCGCAAACCACCATAATAACGCCCCCTACCACGATTAGAAATGAAGTTGTTGTTAAAAGAACCAGAGGGCTAGCGTTCTGCAACAAGGGCTGATGATGGTTGAGCCAACATGGGCAGTAAAGAAGCAGTGACAGCAGCACCCATAGATTGAAAAGAGCTCTTATGAAGAAACTCATGAGTAAGAAGATGATTGTGAAGGTCTACATATGAAAGAGGATATGCCCTTGTCGAGAGGCTAGTCACTAATTCCTTGAACTCTCCTCGAAGTCCACAAAACACATACAAATTGACATCTGCAAACAAAATTGATCGACCAGCTACTGTTAATTCATCAAATAATGCATTTACTTGTTGCAGATAAATGGTAACCAAATCATCACCTTGATGAAGATCTTGAAAGGAGTCATGAAGTTGTATAATATGAGAATTAGATGGAGAAGCATGTGCTTACTCAATAGTATGCCAAACATAGTGCGATGTTTGGCAATCAACAACAAGATACAATACATCCATTGAAAGAGAAGAAATGGGTGCACTCAAAATAAGTTGATCTTGTTGTATCCAACGAAGAAATAAGGGATTAACCTGAAGAGAAGAGTCATTAGTAGTAACCATGTGAGGAGGAGGACACAGAAAAGCGCCATCAACAAATTGAGAAACACCTTGTCCAAGAAAATAGAGCTTCATCTGCATTCACCAATAAAGATAATTGATATTTGTAAGCTTCAAAGAGATAACATGTTGAGTGTTAGAAAGAGGAACAATTATCGCAATAGAAGCCTTCATGGCAGTAGCAGTCACGATAGTAGCAGTAGGTACGACAATAGTAGTAGATGAGTCCAAAAGAAAGGAAGAAGCAGAGGTCTGCACCAGTGGTGAAGAAGAAGAAGGTTGAGGGTGGTTAATGGTAGTGGGAGCAACAAAAGTAGAGTCCATTGGAGAGAAGAAAAAAAAATTTAACATGTTTAAGATTCTGATATCAAATTGAGAATAACAAGAGGTTTGACTAATTAGTTAACCTTTACTATTTATATATATAGGGTAGTTTATAATAGTTAATGTAGAGATTACAACACGAGGAAACCTATTAACCTTTCCTAATTATATACATCTTATATTATGCAATCTCCTATAATAAATCTGGATTAGGTTAAAAGAGTTAAATGTCAAGAGCTGAAACCCAAAACCAATAACATCCATAGTTTTAATATTCCTTTCTTCGGAGTGCTAAATGCTAAGCTTATTCCTAGGTTTAGATAGTGTAGGGCCTTAACTTGCTTGACTGCCCTACATCTGAAATTCTTGAGATTTGTCATTTGGGCTACGAAGCCTGTGCAGATTTTTGGGCCTTTAAAGCTCTTGAAGCTTAGTATATGCCCAATTACATGCTATTATTAACCTAGAATCCAAAGAGTCTATGCTAGCCATCCAACTGTGCTGATGGTAGCCGAAGCCTCGAAGCCTATGCAGATGTTTGGGCCTTTAAAGCTCTTGAAGCTTAGTATATGCCTAATTACATGCTATTATTATTAACCTAGAATCCAAAGAGTCTATTCTAGCCATCCAACTTTGCTGGTGGTAGCCGAAGCCTCTAAGTTTGATCACGAGAATAGAATTGCTTATTTAATGACAGTGAGTCACTCAACAACTCTCTTAACCACTATCGTAAGTTAAAGAAGGAAGCATGTATCCAAAAACTTCTGCAATTAGGCCCACCCTTACTAAAGCCATCATATTTATTGTCTTTCAAACGGGATAGCAAGTCACGAGCCTCCCAAATCTTATATGGCAACCTCTTGGATGTATATCAGCAAAGCAATTTTAATGCCCATTTAGATTTTAACTACAAGAGGGTAACAAGAAAGTACAAATGTTTGCATTGGCTGTATCAAAACCTTTGCGCGGAAGTTGTAGGAAAAAATGGAAAGCAATAAAACACTCTGCATGCGCGGGTAATAAGAATCTTGTCCTTCTAGAATTCAGTTCTGGTTAATGGGTACCGGCATGAGTGAAGCAAGCATCTTCCTGCAAGCAAACAAGCATTTAGGAAATGAATGTGAATTGACTTGTCCTTGTCTGTAGAGCAAGCATATGGATGCACATGGAGACATAAAGGCAGAAAACAGTAGGATCAAACCATATTAGAGCAAAAAAGAAAATCACAGGAAAAAAGCGACATGTATACTTTAAGCAGAATTTATCTTCTTCTTTTTTCCCATTTATATCCAACCCAGCCAGTCCTATTGATATCTCCTTCTCATCTTTCTTTCTTGCTTTACGTGTCTCATTCGATTTCTTGATAGTGAAATCACTTTTTCTTCAATTGTTCTTATATAAAAAGAACTGAGATTTTTGGAGGTGAATAATTAAATATTATAATACAAGAATATTTGTAATCTTAAAGGCATGGCTAGTAGTTAAAGGAGGTACGATAATTTCTTTGATTTTCTAGGTTTTATATATATATATATATATATATATATATATATATATATATATATGAAGCCGTCTTTAAGATTATTTGGAGAGAGAAAAAAGGGCACCAAGTCATCTCGGAAATATTTCTTATCATCAAATCCAAAAAAGAAAAATCAATAATGTGTGTAAAGATAGAGAGAATCGTGTACCCTACACACCTTTACCAATTGGGTCCACAGATATGCATGATTAATGCATATATCCATACGTCCCTCTCACATTTCTAGCTCCTAACCTAACGGTCAAATTTTTGGCAGAGATACAAAGCTATCGCCTTTTCAAGTATGCCGAAGAGAAGTAAGGTATGTTTCCAATACAAGAAATAATGATGGTCCAACTGACCCTGGCGGGAAACATAACAGTACATAGCCATCACAACCAAACTCTGGCAACTCGAACAAATAAAAAAAAAGGAAGACAGAAAAGTAAGTGCCTTTGCTTCTTAATAAACAAAAAAGCTCCCATTCTTCAACTACGTTTCTCTCTTTGAATTATTATATGCATTAATTTACAGAGAGAGAGGAGTGAGCTTGACATGTTCAAAGGGTTGGCTTTATTTGTTTGTGGGGGTGATGAATGAGATTCCCAAAAAGCAAAAACAAAGCCATGTAATGTACATGAGTGTGAGAGAGACATTGAGATTCTCATAATGTGTTGAGGGTTGAAAAGGGGGTGGAGATCACATGTAGAATACCCCCATCAACTTTGAGTTGAATAGAAGAAAAGATGACTCCACGAAGAACAAACCAAGTCAAAATCATGCTATACATTTTGCCTTAAGAAGATGGGAAGCACAAACACACATGATTCCTCTTATATCCTCACCAATTCTTTCTTCTTCTTTTATTATATTGTATTACTATTGCAGTACTGTCCTAATTTATCATGACAACATGCATCAAGCAATAAAGTAATTATCATCAAAATGTAAAATGGGTTGTGACCCAATATCTAATTAGATCTCCTTTTTTCTCCCAACTTTTGTTTTTTCACTTTGCTTTTTATGTTTTCTTTTTTCAATTTCGGTGGTGATTAAACGAAAGTGCTGTTGATATATGGTTGGCTTGATGCATGCAATAATAGAGCTAGAATAAAAGAGAAAGGGGTGAATATAGCATTCAATAACCATGTATCTACTTTACCTAATCTCCCTGTTGTGTTTCCTTTTCTCTATCAATTTTCTTCTTTCCCCTTTGTAATTTACGAAGCTTCAAGATAATTTAACTATTATTGAACTCAAATTTCTTAGTTTATTTTGTAGGATTGTTCTTGAACTTCACTAAAAGCTTAACTTAATTCTAGACTCTACTCAGCAATTATAACATTATGGAAATATGGGAAAGGTATGGTCCAACCTATAGAGTCCTTTCCACTCAAAGTTTTATCACCCAACAGTACTCTCTACCATGCCCCAACTGCAATTGCATCAAAAATATTAATTTCTCCTCAATCTTCATAGCTTCACACACACACACACACACACACATATAGAAGGTGTCCTTAACTTAAGGGTAATCTGTAAAGCATTAATGATGATTTTGAAATTCCAATACAATGTAGCGAGCATGGCCTTGCTGTGTCTGTACGGCCTGCCTTATGCGGCGTATTATCTTATAATCGATCAGGCATTAGTTTCATGATATTGCCCATGTGGATATGATATCAAGACATTATTAGTATCGAATTGTATAGAGACCTGAGTTGGCATGGTTTAATTAACAAATGCCAAGTGATGCTACAGTGATTAAATGACTAATTGTTTGTCGTTTTGTTCCCTGAATTGAAGCTAATCTGCTTATTCTTGCCCCCATAAAAAATATATATACACACACAAATGAGCTAAGATCGACAAGGGAATTAAGTAAATTGGAACTTGATTGATATTTTAATTAATCAATTTAGAGGAGACTTCGTAGAAATTCACATTATGTTGAATTTTCTACGTACTGCAGTACTGTGTAAAATTGCCATGTTCCTCCCGTTAAGGTGCGTAAAATTAATAATTAAATACAAGCTCGGATCTATATGTATTAAGTAAGGAATGGTCTGATTGATTGTGTCTTTATTTTGATAATATCTAAACAAGAGGGTAGCGCTGTTTAGCCGTTTAGGGCATGGCACGAGTTGTCAAAGAGAGATGCCGAACAAGCATTGATTTCTTCTTTTTTAATTTTCAGAGCTACTCAACGGCGGGATCTCCACTTGATAGCTCTACTCGTCAAAATACGTGCTCGTAATTTTATTCTGGCATCGTTCTTTTATAACCCAGGTATTTCGTTGTTTTTTAAAATAGAAGAAACAGATATAAAACACATGAAAATGAATATATTTTTAAAATAAATATTTCTTCAAATTAACATATCTTCTCGGACACTATATATCCTAGAATTATTCTATGTGTATAGCCGCACGCAGACTTTGGTGTGGTGGTGTAGTCGATCGAGTAATTAATGAGACTTTGGATACTACATGGCGCCTAAACCGAAGGCTGCAGTTAGGCTGCATAAATATGGTCAAATTTGGATAGTACAGCTAGCTAGCTTCATTGAATTCATGGAAATTTCGAGTTGAAAAATGAATGGATTCGATTAAAACATGAATTCATTACTCAAACCGTGTTGTTTTACTAATTTGTTGTTGACTATTTAACGATCGACCGATATTGCCCAGTCCCTTTAATTAAAACCATCGATCCTAAACTTGTAGCTTTTAACAAGGCAGGCAGGTTGTCAAAAATTGTGAACTAAGTAGGTAAGATCACCTCTTCCCGATGGGCATGTAGCTCAACTGGCAAAAATCTCGTATTCAAACCTCCTTTTTATAATAATAATAAAGAAAATGTGCTAGATGACCTCCCATCGTGGTCCCTCGTGGCTTGAATTTATGGAAGAAAATATTACACAACAGCACCAACAACAAACCCTAGATGTTATATAATCTTCGAGATGAATTATTCAATCTATACATCGGCTAAAATTCAGGTCATGATTTTGAAAACTTGAAATCAGTTAGAGAATATTTGATCGTCAAACAACATATTTCGGTCGAGGTGTGGTAATGTCAAATGGGAATGGAATTCAATTCCATGCATGAAAGTGTAGGCCCTGCACGTGGAAATCCGAGATCCTGCCTGAGAAAAAAATGCACGTCAAGAACGAATTTCATCAGGCTAGCTAATGGGTTGAAGAATAGGAAAATTGTTCTGTGGCAAGGTGATTGCTAAGACAGTCAAAAGGGACAGACACTAAATTCTAATTTAGAGCACAAACAATTATCAAGCCATGCATTTTGTCCAAGAGCTTTCGAGGTTATCAATACTATTAATAATGTCTAAAATTTCCACGAAATTGACTTGCTTCAAGCCGGCATACCATGACAGGAAGCAATTGCAAAATCCTATGAAACATGTTTGAAACGTCGTAGATGGACTGTGCCTTTTAGATTTTCTAACTAAGCCATTCAAAACTTTGTATTTGGTCATGTAATAGAGAATACAGATTGATTGCGATCTTGGAACTATGTGTGCATGTGACACTTACATTGGTTAGGAGCTAGCAGATAATTTCTTCCACTTGATCTAATTTATTGATGTCAGATTTCACGATTAAATTGTTTTCGATTAGGATTAATGATATTGTTGTTATAAAAAGTTGTTAAGATTGCCCATTATAGTGTGAAGCCTATATATATATATATATATAAGCCATGTAGGATATGCTCGCATGCATCAAGCAAATCATTTTTCATCAAATGACTTCTCTATTAGATTATTCACGTTTGATATAATAGATAGTGTTTGGTTATTATTTTGAATTTTTTAAAAAATAAAAAATAATTAGAACAAAAAAGACATATCTTCCTATATATTCTTTCTGTTTTAAAATTACAAAAATTCATTCCAAAATTATTTCGTTGCTGATTGAGAAATCGACAGCAAAAACTGAGTTAGAAATTGGCAGTGAAAATTGCATCGCTGCTGATTCAGAAATCAACAGCCAAACTATGTCGTTGCCGATTCAAAAACCGGCAATCAAAAACTATATCGCTGCCGATTCAAAAATCGAAAGCCAAACTATGTTGTTACCGAATGAGAAATCGACAGCCAAACTATGTTGTTGTTGATTTCAAATTGGCAATCAAAAACTGCATCGCTACCGATTCAAAAATCAGAAGCCAAACTATGCTGCTACCAATTCAGAAATTGACAGCCAAAAACTTTGCTAATGTCGATTCAAAAATCGGCAGCCAAAAACTTTGTCCCTGCCGATTCAAAAATCGACAACGATGGTGGAGTCATTTCGGATTTACTTCTCTGTTTTTTTTTGGACGTTTACATTCTGTTTTAGTAAAATTTATTTTATGTGTATGTCTCAATCCTTCTAGCCAAATATATTTATATCCTCACAATCTCAATCTCTTCTCTTTTTCAAGATAGTAACAAAAACCTATCTTAGAGGGGAAAGTCATGGCAGGGGGGAGAGGCAGGGAGAAGAAAAGAAAAGAAAAATCAATCCTCTGGTCACGTTCTCTCTCTTTGAATACCTTGGTTAGTTGGGTTAGGTTTGGGTTGAACTTTGGGCTTGGGTCTGTTAGGCCAAAACATGGGTCTGACAAGTTTATTGGGATGCGCTACGTTGTGGATCAAATTAAAAAAAATTGAATGTAATAAAAAATATCTAGGTCGTAAAAAACTATTTGATATTTTTATTAAACTGGTCTAACAAGTTAGCCTTGAAACCTCTTGATCGATCTCATTTCCTAGCTTATGTTTAAAATTAAACTATAAGAGAGTTGTCCCGACGTGATCTAGTCGACTTGGATGATTCAAATGTATCCTAGCCAACCAAGAAAAAAAGTATGAGAATTTAAAATCAAGTCGCGTGAGAGTTGTATCAATATAATCAAGTCGACCTGATCTATTTAATTAAAGACAATCTAAATGATTGTTAAATAAAATTTGAGGAAGAAATTGAGAAAAAAAATAATAAAATTAAAAAAAAAAGAATGAAAATGGGGAAATTGAAAGGAAAGAAAAAGGAGTTTGATTGTTTATATGAACTTAATTCTATTAATTCCTTAAGAAGTAATAATTTGATAGTATAATTGATTGTATGGTAGAGTTTATGAGTGATCAAAAATATTTGTTTTTATGTTGTACTAAGGCAATGCTCTTTGATTAACTTTTTACAAATTAAAATTGGATTTCTATCTATTGAGCTATAAAAAAAAAATACTTAAAATTCGTATAATTTATATTTCTCATCACCTATTTCAAGGTATTGACAAAGAATACAATTTGTAAATATATTTTGATAAAAATATTATAATAATGCTAAATTTATCCAAGAAATCACCTCTAAATCACTCTTTTTTTAATCAATTTATGGGATTGATATGTCAAAATATTGTGGGCTCACTCATCCGGTACGGGATTTTCATGAAAATCGGTTCTTAGATGAAACCAAATCAAATGGTGATCAACGTTGTTATCATGATCATCATCAAGATTTATTAAATCTTGATGATCAACAAACTTGAACGTTACCATAGTAAAACCAGCTGGGAAACAAAACAAAACGACAACTCCATTGATCTATCCCAGCACCATCATGGCAGCCTCTGCCAAATCTTGGCCAACGTTTCCCATGCGGCCCTCCTCGATTTAGCAGCATAGCTTATCTTAAAAATTAATGCCGTGAAAAGTCAGTGTCATCAGAGATAATATAAAATAAATAAAATAAAATAAATATCTTGTTTTGAGTTCTTTTAAAATTAAAATAATATCATTTTATATTAATTTTTTAAATAAAATCAAATTTTAATTAGATAAAATTTAAGTTAGACGTTTTGAAAAACTTAGTTAGATTAGTTAAATTTAGATACCTCAAGCTCGCCAAATTTAAATGGTGTTTAGTAATAAAGAAATT
>Ga0325410_1000842_pt1 | contig 32722 bp, 17 predicted proteins | sample PopdelMetagenome_16_FD_206182 | JGI IMG/M metagenome (GOLD analysis project Ga0325410, IMG submission 206182) | Populus deltoides microbial communities from Bellville, Georgia, United States - Xylem-PdIQD-R3 | ecosystem: Host-associated > Plants > Phyllosphere > Stem > Wood/Secondary xylem...
AAATGCAAAGCCAAAATACTCACATAAAACCTTGTTATCAACTAACCAGGTAAATATAGAGAAGAGCGATACTAAAAGAAATATGGATATTTCTCCTATAAAGCTCAATGGAAAGGTCAAGTGATCAAGCAACAAATGAATGGAAATGGTATCAGCTGCTATAAAAAAAAGGTTTGTATTAGTTACATCTGATTGCTAATAAATTTCTTCTCACAAATCTACAAGAGATTTATATTGAATGAAATATATGCACAACTCCACAAAATTGCACGATATAATTACAATTCACAACTAGGCTAAACTGACATTGAAATCATGAAACAGCACGCTACAAAATCTTTCACTCAACTTATTTTTCCAAGCTGACTTGTTCAAACAAAGGAAATGACAGGGAATGAAAAATCTTAAAGAAGAAAAAGCACCTGCTGCAAAAGGGGGTTTTGTTGGGCAGAATACTGCTTATGATTCCCACCAGTAAGAGGCGGCATGCCAAGAATGTTACTGTGACCTTGCTGCTGGACTTGCTGAAGACGCTGCAAAAATTTCTCTCTCTGATCAGGAGCTATTTCAGTTCTTGCACGAAATTGGCCCTGCAGCGGCAATACCGTTTAAAACAGCATTTCTAAACATTTAGACATGGACAATTCATGTCATGAAGCTAAATTCTAAACAATTGGCATGAAAAATTACTGTCATTTGTCCATTACAAAAAACCAAATGAAGTTGATATTAAAAAAAGCCAGTGAGCTATCAAAATATTTCTCAGTAAAGTTTAGTCATCCAGCTTTCCTCACTCTTCCCCTCTAGTTTTGCTCTTTATTTTCAGTTCTTTAGCTTTACCACCAGCAGTTATGCATGGTATTAAGTTTCTTCCCTCCCTCTTTCGATCTTTCTACCCTCTTCTTAAAAACAAATCCCGTCTCTAGGCTATTTGGCAAAATAAAGTATTTGCAAAATGCATGACAGTGAGGACACCATAAAAACTAGGTTGCATAGGAAAGATTTGTTTTGTTTTGTTTTGTTCATTTATTTTCTTCAGATGATTAAGCATCTTATACATACAGCACTCATATCCTGGTCCGTTATCAATACCCTCACTAGAAAGGACCAAATTGACATTGGAGGAAGAATTTCGGGTGAATCTGAATCTTGTAGCATTTTCCATTGGTTGGCAATCTTATCATGCACATATTATTTTAGTTGACTAGCCACACATCAAATTAGTTCCGGCTTGCATGAAAAAAAATATAAAACATCCATTCAACAATAAAAGTTATAATATACTATTAATGCTGGTGGTTATTAACAGAGATGTTCATTTTCAAATGAATTAGAACTTAGATAGATATATCATCCAATGATTGTAAAAAAGTCAACATTATCAGCTTTCAAAAAGGATGGGTGTACAAAGAACATTTCAGTCACTTACTAAACTAAAAATTGCATCAAATATGCTACGCATATAGGCTCTGCAAATTGAAATTATTTTCAACAGCATTTCCAATATCCCATTTCTTGGTCCATCCATGAAACACAGTTTAATTAACAACTTGAGCATCCATTGCAGTAGGATGGTGGTGACCACCCATTGCACCAAGGAGGCAGCTAGGATCAAGACCAGATAAAAGCAATTGGCATTTATGCTAATAGGTTAATTGCAGTCACTAAGCTAATAAATGGATCTAATAAGCTAATCCGTGTATGCTAAAAAACCGAAGTTTAAATATTTTCAATTATGTTTCCAAATGTCCCATTATTTGGCCCACCCAATAAACACAGCTTAGTTACACCTTGAGCCTTCATTCCACTAGAAAGATGGTGACGATCACAGATAAAAGCCATTGACATTAATGCCAATGCTCCCCAAGGTTTGATTAGTGTGAAAGGGAGGCAGCTGGGTGGGGTAGTTTGCAGTTGGACTTGTCCTTGACAAATGAGGGATTATACAGTAAAAAAAAATAGACACCTTGCATCAATATCCTCTTAAATAAATTTGCACACAAACTCACACTCGCACCCCTATGCTATTATAAACACCAGGACAACAGACAGTGTTAAAACAAGTGGCATACCGGTTCATTCTGATTTTGAAAGGAACTCCCAGGTCTCCATTGCATGCCAGTGACCAAAGGAGAGAAAACTCTGCCACCCATAGTAGCAGCTTCACCAGCACTACTAGTATCAACTGCACTGGTTCCATCACCAGCCTGAGGCAAGATCATTCGGTTACTTAGTGGGGAAGCCAGAGGCTGCACCATTCCAGCACTCCCAATTCTATCATCAGTTCCCAAAATATTTCTCTTTGCAATGTCAGAAGCTAAAGGTACTGAACCATGAGCCCCGTTGCTAGGAATAACACCAGGACTGAGGGGGATACTAGATGAGGGCTGGCTAGAGAGGCCACCTCTACCAATGCCCCTTGCTAATCCAGCATCAGCAAGAGAAGGTGATGATCTACGGCCAGGGAAGCCTGCAATTTCTTCCTCCTTCATAGAATTGCCAAGTGTTGCGGGAGAAGAAGGATTAGAAGGAGCTGCATTTTCCAAGACACCTCGAACAGAAGTTGAACCAGGAAGAGTTGGTGAAGCTGCTGACAAACCAGGCAATGTTTGAGCCTGAACATTCACAGAAATAGGTGCATGGTTCCCAGTTGGTGTTGATGCAGCAGAAGAACCAACCATGCTGCTTTTGGCAGGAGGAGTTCTTGCAACAATATCAGAATTACTATCCTGTGAAGTAGTATCATCGGCTTGATCTTGAACAACAGCACCCTCATGATGAGTAGAAGCAACAGTGCCCTGAAAAAGAATTATCATTCCATAGACAGAGCAACAATGTTAGGACAAAGCACCAAATTGAAATGGAATTAGGGAATTAATAAGTGCAGGTAGTAGAAGTGGTAAAGTCCTGGTTTTATAAGATATAAATGAAAATAAAATACCAGTGATACACAACATGAGAAAAAGTTGTGATTCCAAAACTCTTCTCTAGACACTGAATAAGCTATTCAATCCAAGTATGGCTTAAAATCAACTATAAAAAGTGGAGAACGTAATAACAATTAGCTAGTGAGAATATATTGTATATATAGACCCAAGATAAAGCAAACGTAAGTTATTCTGAAAGAAAAAAGCAACTATTTGCCATTAATCCAGAGTTTAACACAGTTAATAACAGCCTACACCAAACAAACTAATATAAAACATTATTAAACCCAAGAAATATAAACCTCCAACTATATTATGTCAAATAAAAGGGTTAGAAGAGCCAAAAGCAAAAGCAATGTACATTACATATAACTTTCACATTTCTTTCTTCACTTCAAAATAAAGAAGGAATCGAACGTGTCATAGTCACAAGCCCTAGTATCACAGGTCCAACTAAATCTTAAGGCAAAATATAATGAAAACTCCCTTGGCAACTAATTAAAGCCAAACAAATATCCATTGGCCCATGCATGTCACTGAATCACCAAGGTACATCTGATTCAGGCCTTGCAGCTTGCTACATCAACACAAGAAGAAGAACACAACCTCTCTAATAATAAATAGGTAAAAGGAAGGCTTAATCAAAACCACTAATGTCTCTTGAGATCCTTCATAAATTCAAAGCTAAAGATATAATAGGATAACAATCCTAGATAGAGTGTAGACATACAGGCATTTGAGGAGCAGATGTCACCAAGGAAGTCTTTAAGCTGTGAACGGGGGCACCCTGCAGAGGAAAAAAGAAATTTATTACAAAACTGAGTAAAAGAAACACCCCCACCCACCCACCAACCAACACCAAAAAAATAACAGAAAAAAAAATGTGTTAACAAAACATTTTGAAAAAGCTGAGATTATTCTTCCATTGAATGTTAGAAGAGAAGGAGAAAACAAGCACAGCCACACATACAAAAGATGACTGCATTCCCATCTCTAAAATGGCAAAGTAGTTAGAAGCACAGGCTGCCACCCATTAAAGTTTACCTTCACAAGACCAGGAGGACCAATTGTAACCAGGTCTTCAAGAGATTCAACCTTGTCTAATGGTAATGAGTTGTAAAGTTCATCAACATCACTAAAATCATCAAAATCTTCCTACAAAAAAGATAACATATAAAAAGAGAATTGAAGTGACATAAAAAGAAAGAATATTAATGTGATGTCCCATCAAGAATGTTGAAGTGAAGTGAAAATATACAGTTTAACATGGGAAAATCCACAAGAGAATGCATGATGACTCTTACAATAAGCATGATAAAAAATTTGTGTGCTGTTAGAAAAGGTTAAAAAACACAAACCTGATTACGTTCCACATAGTCATCCAGGAAGTCTTTAACATCATTAACCTGCTCAGGACTCAACTCATCGTTGTCTAGTAGCCTCAGGATCAACTCTAACTTCTTTATATGAAGCTTGTGCCGTGTAATGGATGCCTCTAAATGTGTCTGTCAAACAAAAGGAAGAAAACAAAAAATTATAACAGGAAGAATATATAAATTCTAAAAACTGCATTTTCCTTTTCTGTCCTACCAGTCTGGGTGGCCTTGTCTTTCCTTTCTTAACAGTAAGCCCCTCAATCTCAGCTTCAAAGCTATCAATCTGAGATTCCAGTTCCCCAACCTATTCAAGGAAGAACAAGTTAAAACACCACTAATGAAATAAGAATTCATAAAACAGAAAAGGACTTCAATTTAAGACTCGATGATGTCAAACTAAAAATAAGTTTTATTCATTTCAAACCACATTTTCCAGACCAAATTGACATATAATGGAGTAATTTTAATCGCTTGAAAATTGGTCCAGTTCTTGTTCTCAAGATACAAAGTTTCAGATTCGGTATGAATGACGAGGTTGTCATGTGACTTACAGGCATTCATTTTGGACGAGTTTAAGACAATTAAAAGTTTATAAACATAGTTGGCAAAACAAAAGGAAAAAAAATGTTTTAGTATTGAATAAGGAATTATCTCGAAGGGAAAAGCTTTACTATTTTAAATGCTATCAGGCAGATCACAGATCTCTAAGCCATAAACCATTTATAACTTCAATAGTTCGTCTATATCATTGATTTTTTTCTGGGATAAGTATAAAGCTTTGGACATTAATTAGCAAGCAAAATCAACTGGCTGCACATGCCAAATGCAGTAGGACCAGAGAGGGGCAGGTCAATTACAAGTCATAATGAAAGATTTTATAATACCAGCTCAAAGAAATGAAATTTGAAAAGTCAGAATTGTTTTATTTTATGTACACTTTCAGAAATAAAGATAAGAAGAAAGCAAATCAAACAGCTTACTTACATACCACATTATTCAACCAATCCCTTGTCTCTGATTTAGCCTTCTCCTTTGGATCCTAATAATAAAAAAGATAAGCATATAAGCATACTAAGCGATTCTGATTGCAAAAGCTATGACATCTTGGAAAAAAGAACTATTTTACTTTTTAATAATAGTTTTTGTGAACTTATAAAGATTAAAGACATGGAACACATACAAAACCCAAAAGACAATTTTAAGATTGGAAATAAAACTTCTAATTACAGGGAGATGGAATCAAGTCCAATGATGAACACTAACAGCAGCAGCAGCAACAACAACAAGGCCTCAAATCCAAAAGACAACTTATTAGCATTCCTCCAAAAAAACCACAAAGAGCAAAAAATGAATAAGAAAATCCATTTAACGAAGACCTCAATTCTATGCTGTCAATGATGTCCACTAATAGCTCAAAAACTTTTAAATTGAGCTACTTCAGCAAGTCTGCACATGTAAACACTGAAGTGGGAAAGAAAAACATATTTAAGCACAAAACAAACAATAAAAAGCACCAAATTTGTAAGCCAGATAATAGAGGTGAATTAGAAACCCTTTAACAGGCTTCATCAGATTGAGAAAGTACTAGCAGTCATGGCACATTACATCACCCTAAGAAGGGATTGCCTCACAGAGTAATGTGGTTCCAAGTAACCACATCAATTGCTCCCAAGGTACCAATCTGATGGTTTACTCAGCCTCAAATTTACTACCCATTTGACCAATTTGATTCAAGGTCCGGCATAAAACAAGGCAGTGTTAGTATGCAAGGCTTACAGTTTTGGGTTGCTGGCCCAGCCCTTCTTTGGAAAATGCTTTTGTCTTAGTTTCCTTTTCGCAGATCTTAAATCTTTCCATTTCTTTCTCGATAGTCTTACGAGCATCCACCAGAGCCTGCTCGTAAGATGCGCTAACCTACAACATGATTCAAAAGAAAGCAAGATCAACCTCAGCTTCAACAACAGTGTCAAATATACATAATAAGGAAGAAAATGCCACGACGGGTCACAGAAATGAATAACCATTTTATCATGGAAAATGACTGCACTATCAAATATCCTCAAAGCTTTAGATAAGAGTGGTGCATGATAACACAGAAAATAACCAGATAAGAAGCGAACACATGTGCTGGAAGGTGAAGGTTACATCTATTCAGGAAAAGCTGAATGAACATGAAGATGGTTTAAGATAATTTGGACAGACCAGTTGTAAAATGATTAAAGCCTAGAGAGGGGTGGGGTGCGATAAACCAAACATGGCATATGACTAAAGTCATCAAGAACATAATCTCATAACAGCTAGCAGAAAGTTTAGCACAAAATGTAACTAAATAGACAAGGTAGATACATGTAGCCATCCAGGCTTAGCTGCATTGAATTGATTTATTCAAAAATGGAAACCAATCAAATAAATAAAAAGTGTCCCTTCATCTATAACCAACTTGATGACTCAAAATAACCCAAACTAACAGTACTTTTTGATATCTAAACTTGGATTAAATAATTGATTAAGAGCAAACTAAAAGGCTGGGTAACTTTTCTCGTTTTAGCAACTATAATTCATAATAGGAACTCAAATCTGCAAGGCTGAAATGATTCAAGCACAATAACCAGAAAATAAAAATGAAGAGGGGTGACCTTCTTATCCTTTATTTCACTGGATTGAATCCATGTTTTGATCTGGTCTCTGTATCTCTGCAGTTTCTTGATTTCCTTCTTCAAGTCTGCCTCAAACTTTTCTTTTTGATTCACGTTGTCCGTATCATAAACCTACAAACAGCAATAACCCATTCATAAACAACCAAATTAGAGAGGGAAAAACAAACAAACAAAATACTACAAAATAAAATAAAACAAAAGGTGCAAGAAAACTCAATTATGCAAAGAGTAAAAGTTATATATCATCACTACATCGCATCAATAAATCAATTTTTAAACCAAGAAAACAAAATAACAAAAACAAAAATATACAGAGAAGCTTACCATTTTTTCGACAACAAACACAGAATAAAACTCAAAGAACAATACCAAAAAACGAAATACAGAATTAGGGATTTTTTTTTTATTTTAACTTATTATTAAAAAAAAAATTGAAACAAAAATAACCCACACAATCAATGAAATCACAGCATTAACAAACTAACCGTTAAAAATCCATCCGCACAAAATAACAATTCATTATACGTTTAACAAAAGAGAAAACAAAATGAAATTCCGCCAAAACTCACTTTCCTTCGTTTTCTCAGCATCCAAACACATCTAAAAAAGAAAAAGAAAGCACACTGAAACAATACTTCTCAAATTGGTTTTTAGACTCTAAATTCGTTACTTCTTGGCAGCTAAAAAATATGAAAAATCAAACAAAAAATATTTAAGAGAGATAGCGATAGAGAAGGGAGAGTCAGTTAGTGACCTTGTTCCAGATACTGTCAAAAACGTCGACGCCTTCTTGAACTTTCTTTAGAACACGATCGATCTCGCCTTGTAACTTGCGGCTTGCTCCCATTGTCCAACAATTTGATCACTGTCAAGTCAATAACTACTACTGATGTGTTTGCTTTTATTATCATTCAATCTCACAAGTGATAAATGGACGGATTATCTGTGTGTGCCGCTCTTTATTTTTAGGGTTTTTTTTCTTTTTCCTTTTATTTTATTCTTTTCGCCTGCTGTGCTGATTGAAATATGGAGGAGATGATGGGGAAAATTGAGAACGAGGAAGGAGATTGATTTTAGAGTGGAGCGAGTGAGTCCGAGTTTCGTTCTTTAATTATGGGCTGGGCTTTGTTGTGATTTGGGCTGCTCACACAGATTACGTATGTGAGTGGTTTTTGGTACTGTAGCCATATAATTAAATTAAGCCTTACACTTAATTGCAACAGTAAATTTAATTTAACAGTGTTTGTTTTTCATCAAGTATTTTTCTCATCTTTCACTAACTTTAAGAACAAAATTGGTGAATGAAAATATTTTACGGTGAAAAAATAAATTTAAAGTAAAAAATAACTTAAATTTTTCAAGAGAAGAAAATATATTTACAAGACAATATTTTTATTAAATCATGAGCCTCGCTCATTAATTTTTATCATTTTCTTTCAAACACTTATATTTCTTTTGTACATAGCCTAATAATGAAATTAATATTTATTAACCCTGAGGGATAGCTCAACTGGTCAGGTCTTGGGTTTGCTATCTAATTATCACAAGTTCGAGTCCTCTCAAGGCCACTGGAGGCTTACATGGTTGTTAACTTCAGGGCTCGTGAAATTAGTTGAGGTGCGCGCAAGCTGGCCTGGGCATCCATGTTAATAAATAAAAATTAATATTTATTTGAGGAAAAAACATCTTTTATGTAAAAACAAATTCAAAAATTTTACATGATATAGTTATTAGAAGAAGAAAAATAGATACCAAGAAGTTTTGATGATAGAAGTGTAATCCAAAAATAATGTTCAAAAATATTTAGTTTATAAACATGTAATTTGGTATTTTTAAAGCAAACTTGCAATCAAAACTAAAATTCTAATATATATACTAGGTAAATATAGAAACTTGCATAACAGATTGAAACACAATTTCAGTATGTTTATATTGAAATTATACATAAACAAAACTAATATAGAGTATGTACTTATTGAAACACTTATAATATGATTAAGCTAAAAAAACTTATTATTAAAAATCATTTAATTGCCCTTGAAACTTTATTGCTCCCTTACTTGGTGCAAATAGAATGTATGCAAACACCATCACATTGTATATATATACTTTTAAATAAGGTCCATAAACTAAGAAAAATATAACTCAAAATTTTCTCTATAAAGATTGAATTTAAGCTATAGATTGAGAGAAAAACAAGGAAGAAAAACATGGCTTAGAACAAAAGAGAATATGTTGGAAAAATAAAGGTGAAAAGGAGTTTGTAAAATCTAAAAAACTCTACATAAACACTCTTCTTAACTATACAAAAACACTCTTTTTCAATCTCTTCTTTATAGAAGGTTTTGAAACCAAAACTGATAAAAAAAATTAATTCTAGCAATTTTATTTTTTACCATTATCAGCCTCGATCACCAGTCATAAATCAAAATCAAACCTAATAATCTTGGCTTTAGATCTAACCTAATGAGTTTTGAGTCGGCAGCGACTAAATTTTCATTGATGATTTTCAAATTGACAGTGAACGTATTCGCTGAAGATTCCAAGCGTCAATCATGAAAGTAGTTTTCGCTAATGATTTTTGTGTCACCAGCGACCCAGTGTTCGTTGACGAATTATGTGTCACTAGTGACCCAAATTTCACTGACGACTTTCTGTGACAGCAGCAACTTAGTTTGCTGATGAATTCCATATTAGAAATGATTTAATGCTTATGACGACTTCGTTGTCGGTCTAACCTAAGTCACTACGAAACTCAAGAATTAAACGCTAGGACATCGCGAGTGGCCACACTTAAAATAAAAAGAAGTGTAGTGATATGATGATGTTCGTTGTATGATTGTATAATGTGTGGAACACTTGAATATGAACATGTGTATTCTTGAAATATGTATAATGATGGTTATATGGTTGTTTAATATAAGTATGCTGATTATAACCATTTGATATGTCAAGTGGTACAATCGGGATCAAACCTTCGACTAGATGAAGGCATTCCACAAGAGGAACAAGTAGGTGACTTCCACCCCCTTCTAGCAAAATGCTAATTTTCCAAAATGTATGCTTTATAAAAGATCTATTGTTATGTTGTAGCGAATATTAAATTGAGATAAAATGATTGAATGAGCAAGCTAATGACATCCCAGAGGGATGATCGGATTGTGATTGATGATTAGCTTTAACTAATGACATCATAGAGGGATGACTGGGTTGTGGTTAATGATTAGCTTTGACTAATGGCATCCTAGAAGGATGACTAGGTTATGGTTAATGATTAACTTCAGTTAAAGGCATCTTAGAAGAATGGTCGGGTTGTATTCCATGATTAGTTACAATTAATGGTATCCGAGATGGATGTCCGAGTTTGAATATTGTAATTATCTATGGTAGTTGATACGATGATAAGGAATGCATTACGTATGTCATAACCCATTTTTGGGTTATTCCTCAATTCATATTTTTTCTCTCTTAAAATAAATATAAAAAAATAAAAAATATTATCAAAAAATATAACAGTAAAAAGAAGATGCCAGAACGCTAAGAAAATGGTCAAAAATTGGTTGAGGAGGTTAAAAAATACAAAGATTTGAAATTTGACGGTATATTATTGACCGATGAGAGCCCTATTTATGAAAAAAATTCAATTTGAGGAAGAAAAGTCCAAAATCAGATGTTTATAGACTCAATTAAACTTCATTAAAGGTTTAATTGAATTTATGGAGGGTTTGATTGCAAGTAAAATTGATTTTGGAGTTGATTTGGGTTTTAATTGGAAGAAATTAAAGTTCTAGGGTCAAAATATAATTTTTGAGAGTTAATTTGGTCAAATCAGGGACTTAATTGCATAAATATTAAAGTTTGATGGCCAATTAAGGACTTAATTGAAGAAATCTGAAACTAATGACTAAAATGAAAAACGCGCGTAAATAGAAGGGCTGTAATTAAACTAAATCAGGGGCTAAATTAAAGAAATTCGAAGTTTATTGATCAATTAAGGGTCAAATTGCATAAATTCAAGACCAATGACCAAAGTGAAAAAGGCGGCCAACTTCAGGGCCACTGCCTGATTTTTAGCAAGGATGCAATTGCATTGATTTTTAAATCAAAATTGCAATTTAGGACTTGAGTGAATAAATTACAAATTGAAGACTGATTTGGACTTTGACATAAGTTTGGTGTCGTTTTCATTTAAATGAAACGGCGCGTTTTGGCTAAAACGGCGTCGTTTCATACACTGTTAAAAAAAGAGAGCTCAAAACGGTGTCGTTTTGAACGGCACTGTAGCCTTTCTTCTTCCCCTAGATGCGCAGAAAACAGGGGAAGAAGAAAGTTTTGTTCTGTTTTCACTGCATTTTCTTCCTCCTTTTAATTCAAAAAGACGCCGACCAAAGACCTTATTTTGCTCAGCTGACCGGTGGCCTCCCACGTGTTGGAAAAATGAAGGAGACATGCCTCCTCAGGCAATTGTAGGGCGGTAGCATAGTGGCTGCCCCAACCATGTCTCTCCCCTGTTTTCCTATAAATACAGGGGAGACGAAGAGAAAGAGGAGCAGAATAAAACGGGAGGGAGCAGAAGTGAAAAGAGAAGAGGAGGACAGAGCAAAAAAGAGAGAAAAGAGGAAGAGAAAAGGAAAGAAAAAGAAAGAAAAAAAACAGCAGAGAAAAACAGAGGAGCACCGCCGGCCATTGCAACGACAGCCCCCCCACCGTCAGCACCACTGCCACAGTCGCTAGAAGCACCGTGAGCCGCCATAGGTAAGCCGTCTTCCCTTTCCTCCTCCACCTCCTTCTTCTTCTTCTACATTTTCTTCTCCACTGTTCACGTTGCATGTGAACAGTGGAGAAGCCCACTATTTAATAGGCTGGCAGTGCCGGCCCAGCCTAAAATGGTGGACCGGGTCCAGCCCAATTAAAAAAAAAAATTTTCTTCGAAAATTGTAATTGTTTTTCGTGTTTTTTTTACTAAATTTTGTTTAGTATTTGGTTGGTCTTTTTATACCACAAAAAATAATACAAATATGGTATTAAAATACTCGGTTTTCGTCAAAACTTTCAAAGTACAAAAAAATTTGAAAAATAGAAAAAAATATTTTTGTGCATGTGGCCAAGTGTCTCAAAGCTAAAAAAATCATATTGTGTTTTTCATACACCAAAAAAACAATGTTTTAGCATGTATTTTGGCTTTAATAACCAGTTTATTAAAGTCAAGAGAACATTGGCCAAAATTTCAAAAACAACAAAAATTTTATTTTGTTTGTCTTTTAGTATCCGAGGTACAACATTACACCTAATACGTATTCCGGATATTAAATTCTTTTTTTAGACGCTAGAACGGTTAGGTTACCTTATTAAGATAAGAACGTCCTTATTAAGAAGGACTTTTCTTGACCCTTTAGATGGACCAACAATTAGAAAACGCAACCAAAACCTTAGATTTTATCAGACAATAAAACAATGCAACTTACCTTCAGTAGGGTGTAGTTGGGGTGCTAATACCTTTCCTTTACGCAACCAGTCTCCGTACCCGATCTCTGAGACCAGTTAGGGTTCCTAGTGACCATAATACTAGGTGGCGACTCCCATTCAAAATTTCCAATGATAAAAGACAAGAATTCCTTGTCTCTCCATATTTGCCAGATAGACATTCACCATTTTTTCTAAGAAGGTGGATGATCGTCGCGACGCCGCACACGTGCGACAACGTATATAAAAAGTAATGAAACGATTATATTCTTCTAGATTATGAACAAACAGTGACGTTAATATTCCTTGGTTACCTAATATTATGTATAAATTATTTATAATTTTTGTCTCTATCTTTGTATTGTAACAGGAACATCACACCAATAGGGTACTTAAGAAACCCTATTCTACGAGTCCATATATTTTGGAAAGAACTATATATTCACATGTTTTAGATGTTATGTATTTGATAGGAACGAATGTACTAGTTGTATAGTTGTCGTTTGACACTTTTGTATAAACTCGCAATAATAACAATATTAGATTAGGGATGTGAACTTATGTTAATGTTAATATGATGTAATGTAAACTTGTGTACATGTAAATATAATGTTATGTGGTATATGTATTAAGTGTTCTCATATATATGGAAGTATTGAGTTACATAATCATTTAAGTATTGTGCCATGCTAATAAATGAAACCTAATTATAAATTCTCGGGACGCTATTGCGAGAAGCATTAAGAACGTACCAGTTTTCAAAAAAAAATTACCATTAATTTTGACCATGAAAAAATTAGGTTATTACAGTGCCTTAGAGGCATGCTGAAGCTGAAAAAGCCCAAGGCCCATTTTGCTTAGGTCATTTTCTCTCTAAAAGCTTGAGAGTTTTTTAGGCTCAATTTCAACTTTTCAACTTTTCATTATGTCGCACCCGACATCGCGGCAACATTAAAAATTGAAATGAAAAAGAATATATTTCTGACATCTTGTTCTCTTGATGGGGAAAAGTCTTATTTAAAGAGTCGCCACCTAGTATTATGGTCACTAGGAACCCTAACTAGTCAACAAAGATTTTATGGTTCGGGACTGGTTGTGGCTAGAGAACATATTAACACCCATATCACACCCTACCTGAGGTAAGCTGCATTGCTGGTTTTGTCTTAAATTGCTAAAAGTTTGTTGATTTGTGCTATGATGGTTTACTTGTAATATTCCTGACTCTGGCGCCAGTAAATATTCAACTACGGATATTTCCAACTTTGGCGTTGATAAATATTACGTAACTATAAAAACAAAATAAATTTAAATCATTTACCTTACTCCTAACTGTAAACAAATAACATAAGTTTATTTTCTACGCATAGATATGTTTTTTTTTTTACTTTTTTATTTATGTAGCTAAATAAAATAAAATGAATTTAAATCAGTATTTTTATTCCTAACTCTGACGTCAGTGAATAAACCAATAAATTTATATTTATTGCATGCACATATTTTTTTTTATTTTTATTTCTTGGGCCGGGTCCACCTAACCCATATGAGGCTGGGCTAGACCCAGCCAGCCCGGCCCGGTTATTGGCCCAAACCAGTGACCTAGCTGGGCTAAGTCAAAGGCATGTATGAAGTAACTTCACGCGTGCTGCACAGTGTAAAGGTAATTAAATTACCTTCGCACAATGTTTATGAACAAAATATGCAGAGAATGAAAGGAGAAAAAAAAGGGCATACCTACTTCGGGAGGCGATGAAGATGGTTGCGGCGCTGGTGGTGACTCTCGTCTATTACTTTCTTCCTTCTGTGTCCACCGTCCACTTTCGTTTTCCAGCAACTTCTGAGATGATGAAGGAGCTAAGAAGATGATGCAGATACCGACTTTTCGTGGTAAATAATTTCTAGGTCGTTCTTTTTTCTACAGGGATGAAGACAATGGCAGGGCCAATCCTTGTCTCTGCGTTGCTCCTTTGTTTTTCTTTCCTTCTCGCCTTTATGTTTTTTGTTCTGTTTGTTTTCTCTGTTTTTCTTTCCCCGTGATCTCTTTGTTTTTTGCTTTTTTATTCGTCCCCCATCCCGTTGCCTTTCTCTGGCTTTTATAAAGCCAGAGACAGCCCCGGTGGTGGTAATGGCCAACCTCCTAAATGCCCTGTAATTGACCCTTTAAAACGCCTTCAATGATGAAACGTAAGGGTTGGCTGCAAACGGTCGAAATGGAGGAAGAAGACAGTGAACGGCTGTCCAAGAAACGACTCCGTTTTCCATTCAACTGCTATTTTTTATTTGGTCCTTGGAGTTTTGAAAGTTTTGTAATCAAGCTCCCTGGATAAACTTTAATTGGACCCCTGGATTTTAGCACCATTTACAGAATGGTCCTTAGACTTCAATTTCTTACAGTTTTAACCCGAATCAGCCCCAAACTTTAGTATTTCATCAATTAAGCCTATGATTTCATCAATTAAACTAATTCCAAGTTCAATTAAGTCCAAAACTTATCAATTCTTCAATTAAGCTTTTAATTTGGTTAATAAAACTAATCCAAAGTTTAATTAAATCCCAAAACTTCCAATCATATTGTCCTTAACCCAAATTTTAATTTATTCTTCATTTATTTCATCATTTTTTAATTTTTAATTTTCTTTTTTCATAACCATTTTTTTTCATTTTTTATTATAATTTTTTAGAAAATAAAATAATAATAATAATTAAAATAAAAAGGGTAAAAAATTGGGTTATGACACATTATATAAATAACAAGAAAATCTTGTTTCTTTTCCTTGTGAGATAGAGTGTTTAGGTTTCATAAAAGCATGACAACTATGGGTTTTTCGAGATCAATTTCTCCTTCACTCATTATTTATTTTAATTATGTTAATTTTTCACGTTAAAGAGTTTATTTTGAAGAGTAAATCCTAAAAAAAAAATTAAACCCAAAAGTAAGTGGTCTCTACTTATAATTTGATCTCAAATGTGTCTAGTAACAATGTTTTAAAACAAATTTTCCAACAATCCCTCACATGAATGAAAATTATTTGACCAATATAAAAGACTCAAAGATCCATAAGATACTGAATTGGTGGGTCATTACATCAAGATAAGTAGCTTTTAGCTTTGAACTTCTTTTATTGAAATACTATCGGATTTACTTAGCTAAATAGGGAACACAATGTCTTGAACTATTCAGCCTTTTGTGTAAATCAATATAATAATATTCACAAACTTGTCTACCTAGAGATTTCATTTGATTCTCACTAGTATGTTTATTCTAACTATGAACATCTTTTAAATTCACGAATGCTTTAGTGAATTCAGTCTTTTTTGAAACTCTAAAAAACAATCATATTTCTCACTCATATAAGTGAATTTTCAATAAAAATATTATACGATACTCCACTTGATATACTAAGATATGAAAATTATTAAGAGCACAACTCACCATTTATGACGTTGTAACTAACATCTTTTTTTATTATATGAATAAGTAGGAAATCATAATTTCCGAATGATATTGAAAGTGTTATATGACTTAGTTTTCTATTTTAACCTAGATCTTAAGATCTCTAGTCAACTAGGTATAGTTATTATCATTACACTCTTTTATTTTTAAAGGCTTTAAGCCCATTATCCTTGATGAATTATATATAAACACTCTCAACTAACATTTGGTTAGTGGGTCCATGATGTTTTTCTTTAACTTTACATAGTCAATGAAAATAATTCTGTTTAATAATAAGTGTTTGATGATATTATATCTATGACATATATGTTTAAACTTACTATTATATATACTACTTTATGCTCTTTAAATTATAGTCTGACATTCACAATAGACATAAATTATTGGCACTAGTTTTAGCTAACATGAAATATCCTCTAAGAAATTCTAAAGTCACTCGCCTTCCTCTCCAGCTTTATTAAGAGTAATAAATTTTGATTTCATAAATGATCTTGTAATACACATTTGCTCAAAATATTTTCATGATATAGTTGTTCCATTATGTGTGAAGACATATCCATTAGTGGATTTTAATTTTTAGTATTGAATATCCAATTTGCATCACTATATCCTTCTAGTATTGTTGAGTAATCAATATAATGTAATTCATAATCCAAAGTGTACCTTAAATATTTAAGTACCCTATTTATTGCTTTCTAATGATCCATACTCAGATTACTAGTAAATCTACTTAGTTTGCTGAACGAGTATGCAATATCAGGTACTGTGTAGTTTATAACGTACATCTAGCTCCTAATTATTCAAGAATATTTCAACTGGTTTATTTCCTCACCTTTTATTTTTAGACATATATACATTCATGTCCATTGGTGTTTTCATATTACTATTGTTACCTTTACAAAATTTATTTAGAACTGTCTCAACAAAGTGAAATTGGTACAATACCAATTCATTAAGCTTTTTGGTAATTTTTGTTCCCAATATAACATCCACAACACTTAAGTATTTCATAACAATCTTATTAGTTCATATTTTCTTAGTACACTTGATTATACAATCATTATTACCCAAAATGAGCATATCATTCACATAAAAACATACAATAACATAAAATTTATATATGTTTTTCACATAAATACATTTATCAACTTTATTGATCTTGAACTTATTTGATAACATGACCTTCTTGAATTTTTCATGCCATTCTTTAGATGTCTTTTTCAAAACATATAATGATTTGACAAACTCACAAACTTTTAGTTATTATTCATTAACAACAAACCCTTAAGTTGTTCCATGTAAATTTCTTTATTAAGGTTACCATTTAAGAAAGTTGATCTTACATGTATTTGATGTATCTTAAGCTTGTTAAAAGAGATCATGACTATCAAAATTCATATAAAAGTTATTCTTGACATAGACAAATATGAGTTAAAATACTCTATACCTTCTTATTGCTTGAATTATTAAACCACAAATCTTGTTTGTATTTATTAATAGTTTCATCAATTTTCATCTTCATTTTGAAGATCCACAGTCTAATGACTTACTTCCAAGTGGAAAATTCATTATTTCTCATGTATGATTGTTCATAATAGATTTTATTTCACTATTAATTGTGATACGGTTCAACCTTGTAATACGACCCAAGTAAGGTCAGATTCAGATTTTGGCATAAAATTTTCTACCATCCAGTTTTACGCTATTTAGCATAACGCCAAATCCAATCGTTGGATCGAGTTGAAACTTTAAGATTTCAAAAGTATTTTTCTATATTTAGGGTAAAGTTTCAAATGAATCGGAGTTCAGAAAGGACTTGCGATATAGGTTAGAATAGGCTGTATGAATTTTATTATTTACTTTCTTTTGACATGTGGACTTTCTATTTGGCAACGATCCTTTTTCTAAAAGGATGTGACAACTTGTTTTATGAATTTCCTAGTTTCACAAGAATCTTTAATGAGCTGAAACATAATTTTCAAGAGTGACAACGATTCATTAATGTTTCAGAATCCTTTTCTTATAAGGATTCCTTATTCATCCTAGCTACATAAAAAAAGAAGGGCTGATGCTATTTAATGACAAATTAATTATTTTAATTATTTTCTTTCATGTTTGAGCTTAATTGAAACTTTGTTTTGAGCTAGGATCCAAGGCTTGTTTGGATCATATTATGGGCTTTTTAGTTTAAGGTTTTTGGGTCAGTTTTGTATGTGGGTCAGTTCAACCCACAATGGTATATCCATTAGGGTTAATTTTTAAGAACTATTTAAACATATGTAACCTAAATTTCGGCAGCCATTGATGAATATTACTTCTGAATTTTTCAGTTTTAACGTGTGTGAGTGATTCTTGTATTCTTCAGTTCTTGAATGAATTGAATCTGACTTATCGAAGATTAACTAGCATCGTGACGTCATTCTACTTCATTCCAATAGTGTTAGTGCCTTGGGGCAAGTTTTCATTATGTCACACTTCTATCAGATCTTTTTCGGCTTTTCGGGATCAGATCTCAATCTTGATTGTGAGTTGTATGACCACGTGATCACGAGGTTCGCATCAAACTGCCTTTTTCCAATAGAAAGTCTCCAAACAAGACATTTCTCTATAGTAAGTTTGAGGTTCATTTTCTAAGAAGTATGTTAGAAAATGATGACCAAATATTTTGATTATTTTTGTGAAAACCCGCTAAATTATAATCTGAGTAAAATAAATAAAGTACCGAATAGATTAAATAAAAGGATTCCAAGTATTGTAATTAGATACAATAGAATAAAATATAAGATGTTAAGGTGAGATTTAAGTAAAAAGAAGAGTTGAGTGACAAAAATAGAAATGGGAAGAAATGAGGGCCAATGTGTAAATAAGTAAAAGTTAGACTATAAATGCTCTATTTTTTCTCTTTTAGCCGTGAGCTTTAAACAAAGAGAGGGGGAAGAATTGTGTGATTTTTCTACTTAAATGCTCATTGATTTCACTAATTAAAGTGAGTAACTTAATTAAACATAAAGAGGGGTTGATTTTAAGGTGGTGAATGCATTGAATGAAGGATTTCAAGCTAGGGGTTGAAGAGGGAGAAGAAGAAAACTTGATTTTTCTTGCATTCTTTCCTTAAATCCTTATCAAAGTGAGGTAAATAACATGCTCCAAATGATTAATTCCTTTAATTTTATGTTTTATGAAGGATTATGCAAAATTATGATTATGTGAAATTGTGGATTTATGTTATAATTTATAGGAATGATGCAAATTATGTTTGAACCATGTTAGAAAGCATGAATTATGATTGGGTAAGTGTTTAATTTTAAGTAAAAGAAACAAAAATTATTTTTCCTCATTTTAATTGAATATTTGGCCAAAAGAGGAATAATTTAGGGGATTTGAGGTTTAATACAATTGTTTGGAAAATATAGGAAGATGAAGGTTTATAAGTGTTGCTATATGAATGAAGTAAGAATTTTTCAAAGAGAAAAGAAAAATCTTCACTTCCTTCCTTAGGTTGTTTTTGGCTAAATAGAGAAGAAAAATTAGATAATGAAGTTTAAATGATATTATTGAGGAGTTTTTGGCTAAATGGAGAAGAAAAATTAGAGAATGGAGTTTAAATAATATTATTGAGGAACCTTACCAAATTGAAGATAATTGATGTTGATAGATTAAATTGTATAGGGTCTTTTGTGAAAAAAATAAATAAATGTTTCATAAAGGAGGGTTTTGTCCTCCTTGAAATAAAAGTCAATTGAACTTAATTAAGGGTGTTGGATTTAATCAAAGAATATGTAATGGGTATTAGAATTTTTACCGGTTCTAATGAATGAACAATGACAAAGTAATTTTTGTTGGTACAGAGGAGGCCGGAGGACCTAATCAGCAACAAGGGACATCTTCACGCGCACAGACACCAGGTAGGTGTTCGACCCCTTGGAGTAATTAATTAGTTTATATTTTTTTTTATTATTATTGTAGAATGAATTTTTATAGATTGTAAATTCTAGTGCTGGTTACTGGAAATAATGCCCTGGTGAATGGGTAAGCCTTGAAAAATTATTTCCTGATTACTGGAAATAATGCCTTGGTGAATGGGCAGTTACTGGAAATAATGTCCTGTTGAATGGGCTAGCCTCCTGATTATTGGAATTTATGCCTGGTTGAATGGCCATGTTAAGAAAATTAATTTACAAATTAATGGGATAATTACTCGATGTAAAATAGATTAATTGTAAAACTTTGAAGTTAAATATGCTGGTTTGTGGGAGACACTCTTTATATTTTTATTTTAGTAGATTTATCCTTATGTCTAGAAGAGAATTTATGAAATTAGAAACTTCAAAAGAAAATAAGATAATTTATTCTATGATATGAAAGTCACTTTAATGTATATAAATAATTAGTCCTTAATTAATTACTTATTGAAATGTGCAATTGTTTTAATCATGTTTTATGCGATAATGTTTTTAGGTACATCGCATCCTCAATCTGGAAAGTAGATCCCTGGATAGATAATTTTGTTATGTGATTAATGTAATTGGAAGAACTAATATTTTGTTATAATATACTTCCATATCTAAAAATGTAATGTTTAACTTATTATTTGGTGTATGATGTAATTTATAATGTTATTATTATTATTATTATTATTATTATTATTATTAAGTTGAATTATGGTTGGTTGTGTATATATTTGAGCACAAATAATTAAAAAAAAAAAGAGAGACGATGCATGTTAAGAATTCATTAGTTTTATTTTAGTGTTTTATAGAAAATAGAATTGAGATATTGACATATGCTTGAGTTTTTTTTTAAGTCCAAATGATGGGAGGAATATTGTGATTGATGTTATAGGTTGAGAAATGATTGAGTCGATAACTTGGTATCTAAAGAATACAACGGAAACTTTGCCGAAATTTCAGGAAAATTATATATATAACTACGAAGATATATCATATATTTTGAGTTTACAATTTGAGACTGTTTCAATTTTTGTTCTTTTACTCCTTATAAGCTCAACTTCACCATCTTTCGATTAACGATGAGTGCTTAAGCTAGCCTCAATCATTCTTTTAAGTAAATAATTTTCTTGTGCTTTTTTAAATGAAAACACATTTTCAAATAATATAACATTCATTGATTCTATAATAGTATTAAAATGAATATTATCAATACTTGACTTGTGTATAAGAAATTGATATGCACTACTATTGTAAACATATTCAATAAAAACAAAATCCATAGTTTTAGGTCTCATCTTGACATTTTTAGGATTAAGTACTACCAACTTTGCAAGGCACCCCCAGAATTTGAGGTATTACTATTTATAGGAAGGTCATCTAGCTTTCTACAATTCATATAATGTTTTCCGTAGCTTTTTATAGGGCTGTTAAACATATAATTGACAATTAAAATCATCCCTACAAGTTTTAAGATACTCTTGAACTTATCGACATAACATTCATCATTTCTTTTAATGTTCAATTTTTATATTCCGCAATGTCATTTTGTTGAGGTAAATAAAAAGCAGTAATTTTGTGGATATTAGTATTTTGCAAACACAATTCACCAAAAAATATTTTATATTCTTCATCTCTATCACTTTTTATTGCCTTTATTTTCTTATCAAATTGATTATCAACTTTATTTTTATAATATTTAAATATTTCAAAAGTTTTATCTTTGCTTTTAAACAAATATGTATATCAATATCATGTGCAATCATATATATAAAAGTAATATAATATTTTTTTCCACCTCTAGTTTGTATAAATTTTAAATCAATAATATCTAAGTAAATTATGCCTAAAACAAATATTGTCATGCCCATATTTAGTTCGGGTGGGGTTTTACCTGGTTTAACTAGGTTAATAAAAATAGATCGTAGTTTTAATTTTTTTTAAAATTCAAAAAAATTAAATCAACTTTGTTGTAAATAATTTTTTCTTTTAAAAAAATTAAATAAGATTTTTACCAGGTCAGCACTACGATGATTCACTAGACTTTTCCCCACAGTAGCGCACTGGCTGACTAGTAAAGTACTATTTTTTTAGTCTTCAGGAACTCTGGAAGTTGTAAGATTTTTAGTTTCCATTACATGGTTTTCTTCTGCCCGCCTTGCACGGTGTTGACTGCCTCCAGCTTCTAAGGACCAGCAACTATTGCTGCTAACGTCAAAAGTTGGAATGATTTTTCCAAGCGGTTGAGTTTGACATGCCATGTGAAAGATATGGGTTATGGTGACCTTTTGGCTGAGTCATCGACCGCTTATCTCTGGTGTACGAGCTTGCTGATTCTTCATGATTTGACTTGTCTATGAGGTGAATTATCCCGAGTCATCATGCAGTACCAGAATGTAATATCTCTGCTATAAATTGAGTTAAAATGTTGTTTCTCTATGGTTTTCTGGCCTACTGATCCTGTTTTCTCAGTAACAATGGTTTCTATTGTTTTATGGTGTCTTCCATTTGTTCTTTCCTTTCTTGGTTCTTTAGCGCAACCCCAGATAACCACTAACACAATAAACTTGGGTGCCAGCATCACTGCTGGGACTAATTCTTCGTGGCGATCACCCTCTGGTGATTTTGCTTTTGGGTTCTATCCTCTTCTTAATGGCCTGTTCCTTGTTGGAATCTGGTTTGACAAAATCCCAGAAAGAACACTAGTTTGGTCAGCGAACCGTGATGATCCAGCTCGAACTGGATCAACCATCAATTTCACACTCGATGGCCAGCTTGTTCTTACACACTCAAATGGAACTGGATACTTAATATACAATGGAACTTTCGGTGCTAGTTCTGCTCTGATGCAAAATGATGGCGATTTTGTTGTAAAAACCAATTCTTCCAAAGTTATCTGGCGAAGCTTTGATTCTCCAACAAACACCATTTTATTAGGCCAAGTCCTAGTAATGGGCCAAAAACTCTACTCTAATGCAAATGGAACAGTTGACTACTCGACTGGGCAGTACATGTTAGAGCTTCAAATGGATGGTAATGTTGTTATGTCTGCATACAAGTTCGCTGATCCTGGTTACTGGTTCACTTTGACAGCAGGAAACCTAAGTGTGAGCCTGATTTTCAACCAGACTACAGCTTTTATGTATGTTGTGAATCACACTTCAATTAGGTATCCTATGACAAGTCAAGTTCCCACTCCGATTGGAGATTACTATCACCGAGCAACGATCAATGACCATGGAAATCTTCAACAGTTCGTTTACCACAAAGAAAATGGAAGCGGGTGGACCGTTGTGTGGGAGCCAGAGAGTATTAAAGCTGAACCTTGCATACCGTTTAATATCTGTGGAGTTTATGGCTTCTGCACTTCGATTGATAACACAACAATCAACTGTGATTGTTTGCCTGGCTACTCACCATGGGATCCAAGCATTCCCTCAAAAGGCTGCTATCCTGATACGGTGATAGATTTCTGTGCTCCAAATTCTTCGGCTTCAAATTTCACCCTTGAAGAGATAGGTAATGCTGATTTTCCAAACGGTGAATTTGCAGATATGGCCAGAGTCACACCAGCCGATGTAGAAGAATGCAGGAAGGTGATAATGGATGACTGTTTTGCTGTGGCTGGCGTCTTGGTCGAGTCTGTGTGTTACAAGAAGAGAACGCCTTTACTTAATGCTAGAAGCAGCATCCCTTCTACTAATAATATAGTGGCGTTTATAAAAATTCCCAAGGCAAACAACAACAATCAAATTCAAGACAAAGATGATGATTCTCCTTCTTGGATTGCTCTTCTAGCAGGCTTATTATTATGTTCAATAATGACGTTACTCTTTGCCACCATTTCCATTTATCATCACCCTCTTGCTCAGCCTTACATTAGTAAAAAGCAGCTCCCAGTGCCAAAGCCTGTAGAGATCAATTTGAAGGCATTTTCATTCCAGGAATTGCTTCAAGCAACGAATGGTTTAAGGAACAAACTTGGGAGAGGTGCTTTCGGAACTGTCTATAGTGGGGTGTTAACCTTGGAGGCTGAAGAGGTTGAGATTGCTGTCAAGAAGCTTGAAAAGGTCATTGAACAAGGTGAGAAGGAATTCTTAACAGAAGTCCAAGTAATTGGACTAACTCACCACAAGAATCTTGTAAGGCTGGTGGGTTTTTGTAATGAGAAAAATCACCGGCTTTTAGTTTATGAGCTAATGAAGAATGGTACTTTATCGGATTTTCTGTTTGGAGAGGAGAGGAGGCCCAGCTGGGATCAAAGGGCTGAAACTGTGTATGGAATTGCAAGAGGTTTGTTATACTTGCATGAAGAGTGTGAGACGCAGATCATTCATTGTGACATAAAGCCGCAAAATGTTCTTCTTGACAAAAATTACACAGCCAAGATAGCTGATTTTGGCCTAGCAAAGCTCCTGAATAAAGACCAGACTCGAACGAGCACCAAAGTTAGAGGAACAATGGGATACATGGCACCTGAATGGCTAAAAAATGCTCCTGTAACCACCAAAGTTGATGTTTACAGCTTTGGGGTCGTGTTGCTGGAGATTATTTTTTGTAGAAAGCACATAGAGTTGCATCAAGTTAATGAATCAACACAGGGTAACGAGATGATTCTAATTGATTGGGTTTTATGCAATGTGAGAGCTGGTAACTTACAAGCCATTGTCAGCCATGATTCTGAAGTCCTGGAAGATTTTTTCAGGTTTGAAAGAATGGTCTTGGTGGGTTTATGGTGCATATGTCCTAACCCAACTCTTCGACCATCAATGAACAAGGTTACACAGATGCTGGAAGGAACTAGTGAAGTTGATGTTCCCCCTTTGATCGATGCACAGATTTTTTAAACAAGATTATAGTTATGTCTGTTTCATGATTTCGGTATTGTATTGAAATTATAAGGCGGCGCAATCCACACCATGCTTTGTTTTTTATTGGTTTTGCAAGCTTGTTTAAGATCATAATAGTTTGGAGCCCTTAGCTCAGTGATTCCATTATTCGGAAGACATCTAGTTTTCTTCCACTATCTGGTTGAGGCAACTAGCCTTCTTGGGTTTCCTTCCTTTAGCTCAGTTGCTGCTGCTGCTGTGTTATTTCGCAGTTTCTCTTTTGAGCTTTGTATGGTGATGGCTTTGTTATCTCTATATATGAGGAGGTAGTTTGTTGGGATCGATTATGCCTCTTAATTTCTTTCTTTGATGGATGGATCTTTTGCTGTGTTTTTTACTTGAACTGTGTTGCAAGGTTAGCTAGTTTAGACTTCGGTTCTGCTACTTCCATCTCCTTGCTGGAGGTTCTGTCTTGGTCATGCTGTGTAACCGGCGTTATTTCTGCTGTAATCCTCATCTTTCTTCATTAAAATTTATTTACGATCCTATTCATAAAAAAAAAAACAAGAAAAAAGAATAGCCTTCTTGTGAGAATTCACTGCCTAAATTGTTGAAACAAAAATTCCAGTCCAATAATCTCTTTTGATTTGATCTATGATCCATTGCGTAAACTTTGGTTAGCACGTCAACATGATAGAACAAGTCCACGTAATAATTTTCCTCAAACATGTGATTACACAGCTACGGTCATGCCAAAGTAGGGTTCTAGGAGAGAATTTCTTCTTCTAACAAGTCAGTCATAACAAAATTTCGTTAACAATTTTGTTACTTGCACTGGCTTTATGTAAAAGAGGCGATTACGCAACTAAAGTTCCTATTCTTCAACTTGCTGCCCAATCCTGCCGGAAAAAAAAATCCCAGAAGTCAATTATGGTGCGATTGGTGGAATCTAGGGTGCGTTTGGTGTTCTTGGAGGGCTCAATAGAAAACACAGTAAGAACACGCAATAAAGGAAAAGTCTTCTCTTGTGATCCTTGACTAACTAAATTCATGAAAGGAAAATTCCAATAAACTTTTGATAGAATGCCGGCACGGCTATACATTAATTTCCTTCGTAATGATAAATCACCACCAGTACAGTTTTCAGTTCATGGACCTGCAGGTCAAGAAAACTAAGATTCCACAGCTTTCCCTTAAATTCCACAAGCTACATTCAACCTCCATATATGTTCATTGCTTTCAATCACATAAAACTGTGGTTCATGAACCTCAAGGTCAAGAAAACTAAAATTCCACGACTTTCCCTTAATTTCAAAAGCTACATTAAATGCGAAGTCGGTTGAAACTAAGCAATAAATGGATTTATGATGAAAGAGTTTTTTTTAGGAAAATAAATATTTTTTATTTTCATTTTTTCTATCCTTTTCTAATTGAAGAGAATATTTTTGTTAGTTTTTTTTTTTCTTATTTAGAATTATTAAAGTTTTTTCATTTTTTTATATAAAAAATTATAATAGATTTTTGATGGCTCCTAGTACTTATGGTGTTTTTTGTCATTAAAGATAATATTGACTTGTAACAAATTTTTTATCTCACGCTTCCACGCATGTGTCAACTAGTATTAGAGCCTAACAATCTTTGGTGATTATATTATTTTTATCTATGTTAATTTTTCTTTTTTGAAATTCTAATAGTGAAATTTATGATAAGTTGATCCACGTAAAAATATTGTGTTAAAAAACAACGTATGGTAACTTCATATAAAAGTGTTGTATATATTAAGGATCCATGATGAAGTGAGATGTACAAAGATATTATAGATTTATAATGAGATGACCCACATATAAAAAAGATGTTTTTGATTAATAAAAATTTTATAATAAAAATTGAATTTAAATTTGAAAAAAAAATAATGCATGAGTTTTTTTTTAGGACGATAGATATTTTTCTTAATTTTTTTATTAAAGTTTTTTATTTTTTTTATATATAAAAGATTATAATAAATTTTTGACAAGGAAAGATAAAAGATGAATAAAAATGAAATATTTTAGTTTTCTCTGGGTAAATTTCAAAGAATGGCATGAGCATAACTATTCAACGATGTTCATTGCTATCAATCACATAAAACCGCGGTTCAGTTGCTAGCTCTTTGTACCAAGATTGTTTTCCCCTCAATTCCTAACAACTTGGCAATGACTATCCAGAAAATACTTCCTTTTCTTCTACTGCAGTTCCTGTACTTCCATGAATTGCATGCTCAGATACCTCCCAACATAAGCTTGGGTTCTAGCATCACGGCTGGATCTGGTAATTCTTGGCGATCACTTTCTGATGAATTTGCGTTCGGGTTCTACTCTCTGCCCAACAATCTTTACCTTGTTGGAATTTGGTTTAACAAGATCCCTGAAAGAACACTAGTCTGGTCAGCTAATCGTGACTCTCCGGCAGCTGCCGGATCCACAGTCAGACTCACGTTTGACGGCCAGCTTACGCTCACACATCTCAATGGTAGTATTCAATCAATATACAGGGGGAGAAGAGCAGGTTTAGGCTTCATGCTAAATGATGGCAACTTTGTCTTGAGAGATGACAGTTCAATTGTCATCTGGCAGAGTTTTAATTCACCAACAGACACAATCTTACCAGGTCAAGTTCTTAGTGATGACCAAAAGCTCTATTCCAATGCGAATGGAACTGTTGATTACTCCACTGGGAATTTCATGTTGCAGATGCAATTTGATGGAAACCTTGTGCTCTCTGCCTATCACTTCTCTGATCCTGGTTATTGGTACACTGGAACTGTACGAAACAATGTTAGTTTGGTGTTCAGTAATCATACTTTTTTCATGTACCTTGTCAACAGTACTGGTGATAATATCTACCCTTTAACAAGAAATGTCTCAACCCCCGTTGGAGACTACTATCACCGAGCAACAATTAATGATCATGGTGATTTCCAACAATTCGCTTACCATAAATCAAATAGCAGTGGATGGACAAGAGTGTGGAGGGCGATCGACGAGCCTTGCGTGGTGAATGCTATATGTGGTGTCTATGGTATGTGTTTTTCTCTGAATAATGAGACAGCAACATGTAAGTGCATACCAGGTTACATTCCATTGGACCCTAATCACGTGTCCAAAGGGTGTCGCCCAGAGACCGTGGTGAACTACTGTGCCGACCCTTCAATGAGAAATTTCACAATTAATGTGATTGATGATGCAGACTTCCCATTTGAGAGCTTCGCAGACTTGGCTCGAGTGAAGAATGTCGATCTGGAGGGATGCAAAAAAGCTCTTATGGATGATTGTTACAGCTTGTCTGCTTCCTTGGTGGATTCTAGATGTATCAAGAAAAGGATGCCTTTACTAAATGCGAGAAAGAGTTTTTCTACTAAAGGACGCCAAGCGCTGGTGAAGGTGCCGATGAAAAGCAATCCTGGCATTCAAGAACATAAAAAGAATAATGATTTTGACACTCGGGTTTTTCTAAAGATTAGCCTTATAGTTACAGCCACGCTTGCTTTCTGTTTTGGAGTTTCTGCCATCTATTACCATCCTGCTCCTCGAAGATTTATCAAAAGGAAACGCTATTCAAATGCTAATTCCATTGGCATAAACTTCCAGGAGTTCAAGTACCTGGAACTACAGAAGGCAACAAATGGATTCAGCAAGACCCTGGGTAGAGGATCTTCTGCTAAAGTTTACAGTGGGATTCTAAGCATGAAGGACATACAGATTGATATTGCTGTAAAAGTGCTGAAGAAATCGATTGAAAAAGGCGAGAAGGAATTCATGACAGAGCTCAAAGTAATAGGCCGGACATACCACAAGAATTTGGTAAGACTGTTGGGCTTTTGTGTTGAGAACAATCAACAGCTTCTGGTCTATGAGTTAATGGCGAATGGCTCGCTTGCCAATCTTCTATTCGGGAAGGGATCAGAAAGACCAAACTGGGTTCGGAGGGCAGAAATGGTGCTTGAAATAGCTAGAGGATTGCTCTACTTGCATGACGAATGCGAGGCACAGATTATCCATTGTGACATCAAGCCTGAGAATGTACTGATTGATAACAATTACACTGCTAAGCTTGCAGATTTTGGCCTTTCCAAGCTTCTGAATAAAGATCAAACTAGAACAGACACAAATATAAGAGGCACAGTGGGGTATCTGGCACCAGAATGGATAAGGAATGAGCGAGTGACATCCAAAGTAGATGTTTACAGCTTTGGTGTGATGTTACTCGAAATTCTATGTTGCAGAAGGCATATAGAACCGAGCCGGGTTGAGGAAGAGAGTGAAGAGGATGATCTTGTTCTCTCGGACTGGGTTATAAGTTGCATGGCCGCCGGGAAGCTAGGGACGGTGGTAGGACATGACCCTGAAGTATTAAGTGATTTCAAGAGATTCGAGAGAATGACCTTAGTGGGTTTATGGTGCATTCATCCTGATGCAATGTCCAGACCTTCTATGAAAAAGGTAACACAGATGTTAGAGGGGACCTCGGAAATCGGAATCCCGCCTTCACTTTCCGATCAAATGTCAGTGAGTAATTAAACTTACTAGTAGTTGTTAAGAGAGTAATGTTGTCTTAAAAATGTATGATATGGCTCAATCTCATGATTAATAAACTAGTTTTGAGCACGATTTCTTACAATAGAAATGCAAATGTAACGGGAGAATGTATTCTAATAATTTCCAAATTTATCACTAATAGTGTCTGAAAGGCATCTATCTCTTCTTCTACACTCGGTGAATGAAATCATGAAGGAATTTATCATTGGTGAAAAAAAATTCTTTGATCAACGTGGCATGAGACATATCAGTGAATTATCAGATAAAAAAAAAGAATAAATTACAAAAAAAAATCTCATATTTGATGTTGTAACCTGAATAAGCTAGGATTATGTTTTTTGACTTATTTTTCTTTGTCAATATTTTCTCTAGTTTATTTACCATTATTATATTTTTAAAAAAATTATTATTAAATTAACTAAATTTATTAAACTCAATCATATAATTCACCTACATTTTTTTTTTCTTTACAACGTTATACAGCGGCCATCTATCTAGTATGTTTGTGTACATGTATGGAATAAAGAGAAGCACACTGGCGCAGGAAATCTGCAAGGTTCGAATACTAGTCCAAAATGTATAACAGGAGAAATCTAATTCAAAAATCCAATTTCTCGAATTGAAACGCAGTACGTAATGAAAAAAATCGAATCAGCGGAGAATGAGAAAAGAAGGAAAATCCGAATTCTCAAAAAAAAAAAAAAAAAAGTTGATCGAAGAACACATTATTTCCAAAAGGTACACATGTTCTATTTCTTCTATACAGTACTGTTATGAATCCGAAGACAGTTTCTTGGTTATTTCTTTGACTCATGTTGCTTGCTTTATAATTCTTAGTGTTAATAACGAATTAGGAATCAAGCTCTCGCTTGACATTGTGTCGTTCTTCTTGAACACATTATTTTTCACTTGTTTTATATTTGTCCTGCAACGAAACAGATGGAGTCTATGGGATGTGTGAAAGTAATAATACCCTTCCAGACAAGTTTTTCTTTTTTTTTTTCTTTTTTTTTTTGTTCTCTTGCTCCAATTCCTTGAGACACATGCATGGATTATTGTTCTTATGGTTGACATATTACAGCAATTCTCTTTGTGCAATACCTTTGAATTGATGGCTGCTAGTTTTCCCAGCCTCAGCTTACAATTCGCTAGATGAAATTCTCTAGCTGTATATTGGATTAAGGCCTTGGAGTTCTGCGTTTACTTTCTATGAGCCATGAATGTGGAACTAAGAACTCTAGGATTTCCTCACACAGTTCAAGTTCAATCATTTGACAGGAAATAAGCACTTGAACAGCTAAGTCGAGTATTTTCATTTTGAGCTTCATGTCCACGAACTCTTAATGCCATATAAGATAGAAAGAGTACACCTACTGGATTGATTTACATTATAGTGCAAGCTATATCTGTTGGTGCAACTTATTCAGTTGAGGTTAAAGTGATTGTTTTCTAGCCACATGACCTGAAGGAGAAAACAGCATGTTATCATGTTGACTTTCATCCTCTCGTGATGGATCATCCCCTGAACCTGTCCGGTTGGCCTTTAGCTCTCAGTGAACCATCTCAGTTCCAGCTGAAACCATTCAAGTCGAGTTGTTTGCAGCTTGAAGCTGCATCAATTTCGTCATGGGAATTCAGATCCAGTTTGGTTGTGAAGTAAGACAATCTATACCCTGGTGACATTTTCTCGTTCTCAAATTTAACTGACTCTGCCCTTTTGTTAGTCTGGTCTTGAAAACTATCATCCTCACTCATTCCCTTAAATCTTCCCTCAGCAAAGCTACTGTTTATATTCCCCTTTTCTCCTTGGAGCCCAACACCAATGGATAAATCACTGCAGCTTCTTTCTGCAGAAAATGTTCTCCTTTCTGTCTCATGTCCTATTGAGGTTAGAAACATTTTGTTATCTCTTAGATATTCACCCCACTTGAGTTCAGTTTGCTGCAATGCATGTTCTTCAGCAATCTCTTTAGGTTCTAAGAGAGCATTACTATTACAGGGCCTCAACCCCATCCCAGTGTTGTGTATTTCTTGCTCCTTTTGTGAACCTTCACAGGAGGTCAGGCAGCTGTCCATTGAACAATCATTGGGCTGGGTCGGTGGTGTTTGTTGCGGGCACAGACCCTGCAGATCATTTAGCTCTGAAAATGTGGAATTCAGGCATTGAGTAGACACTTTGGACACCAGTTCAGAGAGTTGAACTTTGGCAGCTTCAAGCCCCACTGTACCTAAATTTTGCCTTCCAAGGGTTTCCTGGGCTTTCTCTAGCACTGCCTGTAGGTATTTTCCTTGAGCTTCTATGCGGAGCTGTAAATGTCTCTGCACCTGTTTCAGTTCAGAACAAATTATCAGAATGTAGCTTATACCATTTTACTATCTTTACAGATACATGATGACAGAAACAAGAGGCCACTGTGCCAAGATAAATTAATGATAGCAATTTGATAGATACTATTTAAGTTCTGTATCTGAAATACCAAGTTAGTCGACTTGAAATAAGGAAATAAAATAAAACAAGTGTGTTGATATATCTTTGAGGTTGAGTGTGGTGTGCTTGAAATATTGTAAATCTGAATTATGAATCTAATGGCCCTCTAGAAATTAATATCTATCAACAAGCTGAGACTTTTCTCGTGTTAAATGAGAATGCTCTCATGCTGGATTCTCCACACCTAGTATAATTAGCTATGTTGTTGAGAAATATGATTCCCAGTTTTATAAAGATGATCATTTTGCTTCTCTCTCTCTCTCTCTCTTTTCTTGTGTAATTCACGGATCATGGTTGATGGAGTTTTGCAAGCACAAGAGGCTTATATTATGATGTGTGTGTGTGTGTGTGTGTGTTTAGGAGAGCTTCCCTCCAACAACAAAAAAAAGCTGAAATGTAATTATTCAGAAAGTTATACTGTACCTCAAGCTGTTCATGCAGCCTTCTTTGCACTTCAATTTGCATCTGTAGTGCTTCACTGAAATGTAAGCTTCTGGATTTAAGAATTCTGTCTTAGTGTAAAATAATTTTAAACATGCTTTTCTATATAAGAAAAAAGACAAATGAACATATAGCAAATGAACTCTTCGTACTTATTTGGTTGGGATCCGATGCTTAGATTGTTAATGTTAATGTGAGTTGCATTTGCTTCAGGCATTCTATCTCCCACCACGGCAACAGTACCTGTGTCAAGTTACAGATTTATATTTTGCATAAGAAAATGTGCAATTCTTTAATCTCTGATCAATAGTTGAAAATATTCGGAGAGTAATTTATTGCACTGTCTTCATACCAATTTTGCTGCTCCCAATATTAGCTTGTCCATGAAGGTTCTTGCTGAGTCTGTACTTCTGATAGTGCGAAAGTGGAGTTAGCACCATATTGTTGTGTGAATCCAAACAAATTCAAAACTCAAATACTCTAGCATTCTCTAGCTAAATTAGAGAGAGAGAGGGGGAGAGAGAGAGAGAGAGAGATTTGGCAATTTCAATTCTTAAGGAAAAACAATT
>Ga0325410_1000844_pt1 | contig 32710 bp, 22 predicted proteins | sample PopdelMetagenome_16_FD_206182 | JGI IMG/M metagenome (GOLD analysis project Ga0325410, IMG submission 206182) | Populus deltoides microbial communities from Bellville, Georgia, United States - Xylem-PdIQD-R3 | ecosystem: Host-associated > Plants > Phyllosphere > Stem > Wood/Secondary xylem...
TTTTTTCTTATACTTCTAGTTCATGATTCCTTATAATTGTTGGGCTGGAGTCTTCATTCCAATAACTTTGGTGTGTTAATTTAGGTAATTATTATTTTAAATTTTTAATATCTTTAAATATGATTTTAAGTTTATTATTGGCTACAACATATCCTATCTCATCAAGTCCTTCACAAGTAGTGGTATGCTACTATCTGAGCCTCTCATAATAAATAATGCACATAATGAATGCATTAATTTGCACTTTTCATTGTGACTATTGTCGTGGAGGAGAGGAAGAGGGTGGTGGTGTTGCACCTACTAGTTTGTGGATTTGCGATGGGGTAGATGGAGAAGGGTGGGTTAATCAAGTTCAACCATTGGGCACCATGTACACACACCCAACCATTAGGAAGAGAAGGTTAAATTACTTTTGATTTTTAAATTATATTTTATATTTATTAAAATATCAAATTATTTCTTAATTAACTTGATTATAACTAAAAAACTATTATAAAAATAAAAAAATAAAAAAAAACATTGGACGCTAGTTTTTTTTTCTTTTAAAAGTAATTTAGTTATTGCATTATACTTAAAAAATATTAAAAAAAAAATTGATCTACTACCAATCAATTCAACAATGACTACTAATGGGTCCTGAAAAAAAAAAACTAATTATATTACCTTCAATAACAAGTTAATTGATTTTTATTAAAGATGACAAAAGCATTATTATACTATTACAATTCATAATATTTTTTTTTATGTGTTTATATATGTGTTTATAGTTAACACTTAGCTCTTTTATGTTTTTGTTAATAATTAGGTTTTTTAAAAAAAAAAAAAGAAAAAGAAAAGAACAATAACTTTAAAGTTATAGTTATGCAGCATAGGTGGAGTGTCATTGTATATTTTTCAAGATTTAGATAATATTGATAAAGGTTGTTTTGTTAAAAAAAATTATAATTTATTTTTAATATTAGTATATTAAAATAATTAAAAAAATAAAAAAAAATAAAAATAAAAAAACATGTTGAACCTAAGTTTTAAACGGAATTTAAATATCAAACAGATATCGTTAGCAACCCTATCATAAAAATCTTGTGTAAACCAACCATGATTTTGAAAAGGCTATTCCGAACTAGCCTAATTGTCATCCCTGGCACACTCACTAGGGTGGGATTCAACCATTTTTTTTACCTCATCATTGTCTTTCGACATTACAGGGATTCCAGAGTTTGAGTTACGCACTTGCTGCGTTGTTATCAACAGAAATTGGGTTCAAAATTGCAATGTATTGTTAGCATCGAAACCAAAGTTCAAAGGGAACTAGATCCCAGATACAAAAACAAACAAGCAATAAGGTTACAGTAGCACCAAAATCAAAAGCATCTAAGCACATTTACTGGGAACCAGAAGCAGCACCACGACTCGGAATCCCAGAGCTTTCGCCGAGGAACAAATTGAAAAATCCCAAGCCCCTCAACCAAGAATGGGGAAGATGCGGGTAACATGCTCTAAAGGAATGCTATCTGCAGTGTTCTTCTTTAGCTCAGGATGGTTAAATTCATTACTGGGTAGGGCAATGAGCTGTACCTGCCCATGACCCTTCTCTAATGTCCAACCACAATTGGACACCTGTTGTTCCAGGAACTTGTCTAAGGATAGACCTTCAATGTTGATAGCCTGCCACATGCATGCCCAGTTAAGTAAGATTTTGGCATGGACGATATAACTAAAGTTGATATAGACATAGAAATAGTTGAAACGTGTACGAATCTTTCTCATCACATCAAATGAAATGGATGCAGAAGAAAAACGCAAAGTATATGGGAAAAAAAAACCTTCAGCTAAGCATCGAACGTTATACTTCATGTTTAAAAGAACTAATGACAAGCATGCTATTTTCAAAATCAGACACCATTTTACCTACAATCTACTATGTCTCTCTTGCCAGTACAGCAAAACTGTTACTAATTTAATGCAGGTCTGCGACATGTTTTCAGCTTTTCTAAATGATACAAGATTTCCACCACTGATTTCAATGTATCAAACAAACCACAGAACAGACACAAAAATAAAGCAAAGTTCAACATATATATTAAACAAGAATTTTCAAAGCATGAAATGGAAGAATACCTCAGCCAGGATAGACCTAGGAACCTTTTGATAAGTCAAAGAAAGTAGGTGAATTGCATAGGTTTGGATTGCTTGCTCAAAACCTGCATTCAGACCACTTATAAACCAAAGGACACGCTATACAAATAAACAAAAGAAAGTACACGAAGTCATCACCAATAACAGTGGGAACAATAAAATCACTAACTTGATAGCATAAGCAAGGGAAGTCAAACTCTCTTTATTTGTAGGGCAGGATGAAGAGCATGATTGTACGCTAATCAAAACTACCACAGCCTATAATTACCAACACAAGTAAATCCATGCATAAGCTCGCTTACATGACATATTTAACTCTAGCAATTTAGACCTCTTATATGCCAAAATACACATACATACAAAAGAGATATAGAAGAAGGCATCACCGGCAACAGCAGGAGCCATATGATCACCGACTTGGTAACAAAAGCAAGGGAAAACAAACTCCCTTGACATGTGAAGAAGAAATGAGATGGGGAGAGAGATCACATGTGAAGAAGAAAGAAAACGAAGAAAATAAATGAAGAAGAAACAAACAAAAAGATGTACTTGATTCTTTGGAAAAGAATGGCTTGCCAAATGTGCCTCCAGCTCTATTTTGATGATCCTTTTTAAATTTTAAAGCTTTATTTTGATGATCCTTTTTTATTTTTAAACCCTACTCTTTACTTTAACAAACTCTATGTCTGTACCCTTAAATTATTTTAGCGCCTAGTGCTTGCACTCTAGGCAAGCGCCTAGTTAAATCATCTCGCTTGGAAAAATAAAAGGTGATGGGGTCTCGCGAGCGCAAAAGGCGCCTCTTGACAACACTGCATGTACTCTCGTTATTTGTAAAGATGATCTAAGACCTCTAAAATGTTAGTCCTTGAACGTTAATTACACGTCTATCTAGACAATTAGGCAACAGAGACAACAAAAGGGTATAGCTAAGGATAAGAAAGCAACCATCAGAAACTAACTCTTACCTGGGACGGCTTCAACTATGTGGCGATTCTTTGCAGCTTCATCCCAGAATTGACGGAACCTTCCTGTCTGCAAATGAAGACGTAGATGATTTATTATCCATTATTTCACACAAATGTACATGTCCAAGTCCAGTAACAGAGCAGAGATGTACCTCCAAATAATGTGAGAGAACAATCAGTGTCTTGAACTGTTCCTCCATTTGCTGAAAAGTATATAAAATGAATAAAGAATTAAATAGATAACCAGCATACCATCTATGTTTTCAAAGGACCACTTCAACTCAACTCAGGAAAAAAAAAAGTTAAAAAACCAGACATTTGGATGTCATTTATTACATCACAGTTCTTCCCAGAGAACAAACTGAATCCCGCGATAAAGCCTCCCCTTATTGTACTTATCGGACTTTGAATAATGTCAAAATGCATGATTTCACACAGTTTTACAGGAGCAAGGGGCAAAAAAAGAGAACATACCACTCGTTCTGGAATCAAAAAGAGACAAAGGCCAAAATCAGGAGCTGGCATTGCCATGAGTGCCTGTTCCAAAAAGGACTTAGCAAGCATTACAATCTAATAAAGCATTTAAAATCATTTAAGCTTAAGGGCTTTAACAGTCTAGACCTTAATGAGAATACGAGCCACAATCTGGGTGCTCATTCTCTCTGGCTCGAACTGCAATTGAGTAAAAAATAACAAATGTAACAACAACAAAGCATAAACATTAATATTATCAAATCAAATTTAAGTAAGACAAGACTTAATAAACATACCTGATAGAGGCGTAGAAGACAAAGATTTGCATCCAGACTGTATGTTAGCGAAGAAACCTGTCAAATATTTTTTCTCCTTAAAAACAGTGAAAAACGAAGAAAAGAGAAACAAAATGGGGAGAGAGAGAGAGAGAGAGAGAGGGACCTGTTCGTTAACGTATTTTTCGAGATCGGGGAGGATGTCAGGATTGTAGGGATTGACGGCAACCAGCTGCTCCACTGTGTATGAGACTCCTTCTTCTTCTTGTTGAGGTTTCTGAGGAGCCTCTCTTTCCCTTCCCATTCTTTTACCTTTTTTTAAATTTCGATTTAATTTTTTTATGACTTATTATCTATCACTGATTCAATTTTTAATCTGTGTGATGGTTTTAAGAGAGCGAGAGGGATTGCGAACAGATGATGAAGAAGGTTTTCTTTAGGGTACAGAAAACATTATCAATAAATTTCTTTAAAATACCTCTATGCCCCCCCTCCTCCCCCTCTTTTTTATTTTTTATTTTTTTTTCCTTTTACGAGCCACAATTATTTATTTATTTATTTATTATTATTATTATTGGATACAGGAGGCAAGTACTTGTTTATTCTTTAGGGTGTGATCAAGCTCGGTCCATAATAAATATTAGTTAACTCACTCGCACTTATATATAGATAAAATAATTTTATTTTTTTAAGCAAAAAAAACAAATAAATATGTAGATTCTTTCAATATGTTTTTGGCTATAAAAACAATTTTAATAAAAAATTAAAAAACTTATATATATCTAATTAAATAAATCAAATATTATATATTAATAAATGTAAGAAAAAAAAAGAGTTAATTATAAGTAAAGTCTAAACTAAAAAAACCAAAAAATAAATATAAATTAAGGTATTTGATCTCGCAATATGGGGTATATATCTAATTGTGTTTAATAATTTTGTTTTTTTTAAAATACAATTATTTAATCAAACAATTATTCATTCCAATAAAACAATGTTCATCCAATAAAAAATTATTTTCTTTTTCAAAATATCAAAAATGGGCATCTCATATTTATATTTAATTTATTTATTTAATCTAATTAAAAAATAAAATATCTTTAAAAAATAAATTTAAAAAAGAACAACAAATAAAAAGACCCGATATAACCCGAGTTATTTTCAAAATCAATGAAAAATTATATAGAAAGAAAATTTAAAAAAAAATAACAGAGTTCAATCTCCAATTAAATAAATATTTAAGGATGAAATTGTAAAAATATGAGCTTAAAAAAAATAAACTTGGGTTAATCTCTCAACCCATAACCCGTGCAATTTTAGACCCTGACTCAATTAAAAAGTTAAATTCTCAACCAATTTAATGTCGAAAGATGAAACTAAAAAATATTAATTTAAAAAATTTACCAACATAAAAAAATAACAATAAAAAAATAAAGATCAAATTTAATAGGAAAAGAAATTGAAGAATGATGAAATCGTAAAACAACATCTAATCATAAAAATAATTCAAATGAAACAAATATCAATAAAAAAATAGGGAACAAATCTGACATAAAAAATTAAAGGATGATGAAATTAAAAATTAAATTTCATAAACTACTTCAAATAAAACAAATAGCAATTAAAGAAACAAAGACAAAATCTAAAGGAAAAATCAATTGAAGGGCTGTTTCGAAATTTTATAGGGTTAGAACAAAAATCGAGGTGTAGAGAAAAAAAATAAAAGGTTGTTAGTACCAAATCGGAGCTCCTTCCACCACACGTAACACCAGGATCAAGAGATCGTTGAGACGATTCGAACGTCGTCCTGAAAACTATCGTTTGATCATCTAACACCTTTCCACACGTAGCTCAAATGGCGCGGGAGCAACCCACGTGGTGACAAGTGTAGTTGCATCAACTGTTTTTTTAATAAATAATATTGTATTTTTAAAATTACTAAATTGCTCCTCCATCGACCTGATTATATCGGAAAAAAATCATAGTGAAATCACCAAAACGCCCTTGACAACTAGTGAATGTGGTTTTACTTTTTAAGAGTAATTTAGTTATTTTAATGTGCATAAAAATACAAAAAATCCCATGGGCATCAATTTTAGAAAATTTGATTCCAATGGTAATGTAGTCATTTTACTATAAATAAAAAATAAAAATAAAATAGATCAATATATCCCTTATCACTATAGTAATGATCAATGGACCCTTGTAAAAAAGTTGATATTACCTCCAATAGATAGTAATTTAGTTATTTTTCTTGTTTTGAGAAGGGCAAATGGACTTTTACTATCAATTGCTATAACGATTTTCTCATAGTTTTTAGATTTTCATATAATTGTTTAGGATTGGTTTGTTAAAATCAAATCTAGTTCACATTGTTTTGTCTAAAAAAAAATAAAATAAAATCGAGCTTGAGTTTTATATTTATCTTCAAATTATTTCAAGTTTAATTCACTATTTTTTTAATCAACTCTATCTTCTTCATTAGTATACAAAATGAAATAAAAATAATAGTTTTAAGATAAACTTTAATTGAAAATTAACAAGTTTTGTTTCAATGTTATATATTAGGGTACATTTTTTTCCCGGAAAGTGGTTTTCGGAAAATCATTTTACAAACTTTCCAGTGTTTGTTTGCCATTATAAAAGTTGGTCAATAAAAAACACTTTCCGATCAACAAAAAAACATTATTCTGTCAAATAAAAATTTGACATGATTTCCAGGAAAGTATTTTCCTTTTATTTTGGGCGGAAAACACTTTCTAAAAGTTGTGAAAAATTTAGAAATATCATATTATTTGCTAATTATGTCAAATTTGGTCCTCAAACTTTTGATTGCTATGTATTTTGTTTGAATTTTTTTTTCAATTTCATCCCTTAAAATTTAATTTAATCTAATTTTTACATTAACTTTGGTTCTTATTTTTATGACTTTTTTTTACTTTTCTTTTATCATTTTTTTAATTGAAATTTTTTATCTATCAAATGCGGTCATCGGTCTTTTGATTGTTACTTATTTTATTTAAAAAAATTTATGAAATTGTAATTATTATTATTATTATTTTAATTTCATCATCTTTCAATTTTTTTATCTGTTATATTTTATCTCTATTATTTTGATTATTATTTATTTTATTTGATATAATTTATGAAATTATATTTTTTTTCAATTTCATTCTCATTCAACTTTTTAATTTGTAAGATTTGTTTCTTATTATTTTAATAAACTTGAAAAAAAAACATTAATAAGCTATTTTCCAGCTCATTTTCTATAACATAACCAAACACTGTAAAGTGTTTTCCAACTTATTTTTCATGACACTACCAAACATCGGAAAATAATTTACTTTCCCGGAATTCACTTTCCAAGGAAACCACTTTCCAATAGAAAACTATTTTTCTGCAAACAAATAGGGCCTTAGTCTCTTACTTCAATTTATATATATTTTATAATTATTTTGTATCCATGAAATAACATAATATTATTTTATAATAAGTTTTTTTTTAGAATAAACATACAAAAATATATTTTATATTCACAAACATTTCAAGTAAACTATTTAAGTTTGTTTATAATAATATTTAAGTTTTATTATAAAAATAATCAAACTTTAAATCTAAGTTTAAATGACTCTTTTTTTTAATCATAGTTTAACTCAAGTATAATGGATTGTCTTATTGTCTATTTTTCCAATAAAACTCCAAAATTAAATTATGTTAACTCGAGTTTTATATAAGAAGTTAACACTCTAATAAATATGTACATGAGAAAATACCACACTTTCTTATTTCTTTTTTTTTTTTCATAAAGAGGACCCTATAACCCACAATAGATGGTTAAGAGTCTGTTTAATTTTGTATTTCAAAAGTATTTTTTTAAATAAAAAAACACTTTAAAAAGCAATTGTTACTATACATTCAAACACCTCCTAAATAGTCACAAAGTTAATGTTAGTAGTTAGCGGGGTAAGGCGATTACTACAACAAACTAAAATGGACATCACTATAAAAATAAGGGGTTACTCTTGCCTTCTTTAGTACTTGGACATTTTCTAATCTCTAATACTCTAGAGGAAGGAGTTGAACCTATGACCTCTTGCAATTGTAAGGAACTCACCACCACTAGACTAAAGGCTTATTGGTCCTCGTTTTTTTATTTCTGGTATCCAGCTTTGGTATTCGATGCCATAATGGATTTTCAAATTAAACTCCTCTAAATGCACTAGGCTGATATAAGGGTGCCCCGTAAAATAGCTACATTAGAAAGATTTGGTCTCGAGTAACATGTAAGCTAGTTCAAAGACATCTTATTAAAAAAAAAGTTAGCAAGAGAAAATGTACAAATATAAAAAAAAAAAACGACATTAAATTTCATGTTCAAATGAACGGTATCACTTGGTTAAGTGCAAAACGACATTGTTTAGCTACTTTTGAGTAATAAACAATGTTATTTTGTTAAAAAAAAATAAATTATTTTTTAAATGTTCATCCTAACCTACAAAACAATCCTTGATATTTTTTATAGTTTTCCACTTTTAAATGTAAAACAACATCGTTTTGATTCACCCATCAAGAATCTTGAATGTTCATTTAATGTAATCTCATTTATATGTTATAACCTATATTTGTTAGTGTATATTCTTTGGATTCAATCAGTTGGTTACACATGACACTGACTTTATTTATGTAAGAAATATATTTATTATTAATAAATATATTATTTATCTTTGATATTCATTTATGTTTGATTAATGAGTCTAGAGTAAATATAAAATTCTTGGAATAAAAATTCTTCAAAAAGGAAAAGATAAAGTGATTATAATTATGAGATTCTTATTATATCAAAGTATTGTTCCTAAATGTTCATAGTCGATGCTCTATTAAGGTTTGACATTAATTAGAGTCATTGAGACTGTTACATATTATGTTATTTATGAAAGAAAACAGTTGTTCTTATAGGTTAAGGTATGAGGGATACATGGAACTAATACGTGGGTGTTGCTTAATTTCGCAAGTGCACGAATATTAACAAGTAATAAAGTGATGAGTAGAGTATCGTCCCACGAGGATTTGTAAAAATTACTACTAATTACTAAAGTCTTTTAAATTATGATTTATTTGAGGAATCGAATGAGATAGTTTATGAAACAAAAATTAATGATTAAAAACAAACAACCAATTGATTAAATATTAATGAATTCAATTGTACTGGTTCTAGGATTTCTGAATTACCGCAACTATTCATATGTGAACTTTCTCAATTAAATTAATTACTCCTAACATTGATAATCAGGTTTTTCTAATTTAAACAATAATCTCTCTCGAGTATCAATGAATTATTTCGACAAGCAAATTTCATATACTCTACAAAAGTTCTGAACTTGTCGAAATTTATTAAGTACCGTAAAACCTGTAACGATTATAAAAGTTCCTAGGATATCTCTATCCTCTACTTAAGATATTTCAAACAATAACTAAAATAATTATCACTTCTCAGTCTCAAATTGAATTCTAAATCATGCAGATGTTGGTCAAACATACACAAGCATTACACATAGAATGAAATACTCAACAACTTAATGTAATAATTCAATCGAAGAAATTATTCACATATTTATAGTAAGGTTACATCAAAAATCCTAGAATAAAAGTCTACTCCATAGTTAAATTAAAGAGAAACAAACTTGATACGATAAACATCACTCAAAAGCAGAGAATGGCAGTGGAATAGATAGGTGTCCTCCAAATCTTCTCTATTTTTGCCTCTTTGTGTCGCCTTTTCTTCTTCCTTTAGTCTATTTCAGGGTTTCTCTATGTATGCACGTTTCCTTTGCAGACCCCTCTTTTTTTCTTTTATATTGTGGCCTTTTTACCCCCGCTAGAATAAAAATAGTTTTCTTTTCTGATTTGAATTCCTTCCTACCTAGACATTGCGGGCCAGATTTGAGGCAGGAAACGTGTGAATTCAAAGATCTCTATTTCTGGAGAAATTATAGAAAATCAAATCTTCTTTCCAACGACACCAATTTTTCAATTTTTGGACCTCTGAGACTTGAGATAAGGGCTATAAACCGAGATAGTATTTGGAGTGCAGGAAGTTCGGGTCTGATTCAATCCTTGTTTTTCGACTCGCTTTTTGGGCTTCGAAACAGCAAAACTGAGTTATATACCCTTCATATATTTTTGAGACCTTCATCGCAGATATTTAAAAATGGTGATGAACATTTGGAACTGAGTTGTATAGCTTCCTTTGCAGCACATAATAAATCAATGTTTGGTTTTACTGTCAGATTCTGCCTGCTCAGTAATCTAGTATCTGAAAACACATTAATTTCCCATGAGGTCAATAGTTCAAAAAGGGATCCGAATTTCTAATTATCTTGTGCAACACATCCAAAATATTTCAAAATCAAGCATGAATAGTGGAAAATATACATGCTAAAAATTCTCTTATCAGTGGGTACTTATCAAATGATATATACACTGAATTGACTCGCATGAAGAGTTTTTATATAGAGATCACTTATGTCTATGGAAAGACTCATGTGTCAATTTATAAGTGATCCTTAGACTTGAGATCATCAAGTTATCTTATATAGAGAATGTTATGTTTTTACCCTCATTACTTGTTGTCTTAATCAATTGTAACAAATAGGCAAATATTTGGTATTGCATGAACTATATGAAGGTATTTGAATGATCAAGAAAGGATTCATCACCCTAGGTGAATTGAAAAAAAATGTTTAACATATTCTCAAATAGTGTTGATTATGAAATTCTTACGCAAGATGGAACGAGATTTAAAGAGAGTTTCAAACCTTATTAAAAAATCAATGATTATAGTATTAAAAACAAATCTTGATTACACAAGTTGGAACGAGATTTAAAGAGAGTTTCAAACCTTATTCAAAAAATCAATGATTATAGTGTTAAAAACAAACATGTTTGATATAGCATATACACTCAATGCTATAATGTCGAAATCAAATTTTTTTTTATAAAGAGATAATGATTATATTAAGAAACTTGTCACTTAAAAGTTAAGTTAAACCACTTATGATTTTTCTAATATTTAGAAGATCATAATATATTTCTTGACGGTGCATTTGTTCTTCAAATATAAATTAGTTAATTGGTGAATTGATAATAAATTAATTTATTTAATTTATTTAATCATATTTTATTTAAGACATGACTTATATTTGGTCTAACATATTTGAGAACTTAATGGGTCATACACATAAGAATCATTTGTTAGAAATTAAATTAGAATAATTAATCAAGAATAATTGATTATAAATAAGTTTTAGAAATTGAAAACTAGAATGTAATTAATATGGAGAATTATAATTCTAGACTTAGCAAAATCAAGAAAAGACTTGGTTGCATAAATTTCTAAAACTATCATAAAATAATATATGTAATATTATTCAGGAGACAAAATGATATTTTGATATTTATAGGGTTATTAAGTTTTCTCTATAAATAGAATGTTATACTTTATATTATCTACACAAAAAATATTATACACATTTCATCTATACAAATAGGTAGAGTAGAGAAAAGAAAGAGCTAGCATATAAGAAATGGTGACTCCTCTCTCCTAAAAAGAGTTTTAGGAGGTTTTTCACTAGTGGTTTGTGTGAATTATTATTTTCATAAACCAATTTTGTATGTCATAATAAGTTATAAATAATCATAAAAATAAAGAAACAGCTATATAAAAAGCAAAAAATAACATACAGTTAGGAATAAAATTATACAAATAATTGAAATTTTACAAGCCTAAAACTAAGTGCAGGAAGAAAAAAATAAAGTATAATTTTGGGTGTAATTGGAGACTTAATTGAAAAGTAATTAAGGAAAAAGGTTTAGCTTGTCTTTAATTAAAATATTTGAAGAACCAATGACTAAATTGGAAAATACAGTCAAATTAAAAGGATTAATTAATTTAATTAAGGATGAAATTAAAAATAAAATCCAAGATTAAAACCCTAATTAATTGAAAATTGAAAATCCAAAAAGCAAAGGACTGCAATGAAAAAGGCAATAAGATTTTAGGACTCAATTGAATTCTTGGTGTTTCCAAAAACCCAGCCAATTCAATCCCAAGATTACATATATTTAATCCCAAAAATCCAACAATCAACCCCGAGTCAATTCTGAGTAAATCAATCCCTAATTTTCTACAATCAAGATAAAAACACAGTCTAATTTCCATCATCAAATTCCATAATTGTAACCTTTCTTTTCCATTTAAAAAACGTCAGCATCATAGACAGGGGGTAGGAATTCTCACTCTAAAAACCACCCCAACAATTCCATAGTATTCTCTCCATAATTGTTATTACTAAATATTGCTAACACAAAGAATACTTGTAGCCACTAGAGGGAACTGCCAACAACACTTCTCAGTCGAAAATCTATCCTTGAACCACCACTTACTAGCATCACAAACCATAATAAGGTGAGCCTTTTGCACAATATACATAGAATATGGGCAAATAAAAGGTCCAGTTGTAAACTATTTAGAAGAAGGTATCATTGGACAATATACCATGTTTGGAACACCTTACCAAAATGGTGTTGCTGAAAGACAAAATTATGCCCTTATGTATATGGTTAGGAGCATGTGAGGAAGCAATGAACTACTTTTTTGTGGAGTGAACTGTTAAAGACATCAATGAATATCTTAAAAAAAGTTTCATCAAAGGTGGTTCCTAAAACACCATTTAAATTATGCAAAGGATGGAAATCCAATTTAAGATATTTACACATTTGGGGTTGTTCTATTGAGGTTAAAGTATATCATCCACAATTAAAGAAATTGGATCCTAGAATTGTAAGCAAATATTTTATTAATTATGTAGAAAATTCTAAAGGTTTTATGTTTTATTGTCCCTCAAATACTCTTATAATTGTTAGGGTAAGAAATGTGAAGTTTATAGAAAATAATGACACTAGGGGGAGTTATATTTCTTGAAGGATATAATGGGATCAAATATGAGATCAAGACAATACTCTCGTGAATAAAGATACCTTGGTCATTCCTAAAGTATGTCAAACCCCTGGTATTTTAGCAGAATAACTAATTCAAGAACTACCATCTTAAAAGGAACAAGTCATCATTGAACCAAATTTCAACACCCATAAGTTATGGGTGAAAATTAAGATGTTAGAAGATCATCAAGAGAAAGAAGAACAATCATTTCAGATGACTATCTGGTATACCTAGTTGAATTTGACTTTGACATTGAACTAGAATATGATCTCATTATGTTTTCACAAGTTATGAGCGGGGAAAACTCTAAGGTTTGCTACAATATATTGAAAAAAGAGATGGATTCTATAGCTAAAAACCAAGTATAATAAATAATTGAGTTACCAAAATGAGTTAAAGTTATAGGCTGAAAACGGATCTATAAGACCAAATAAGACGTAAATGGCAACATTAAGAGATATAAAACTAGATTGGTAGCCAATGGTTTCACACAAATAGAAAGCATTGACTACCATGATACATATTTCCTAGTATAAAAAAAGGATTCATTTAGAATCATAATGACTCTAGTAGCTCATTTTGATCTAGAGCTACACCAAATGGATGTGAAAACAATCATTCTTAATGGAGTTCTAGATGAAAAGATACATATGAAGAAACCTAAAGGATTTTGTTATGATAAAGGTAAGAAATTAGTTTGCAAGTAAAGAAGTCATTTTATAGACTAAAACAGTCCTCCCGAAGTTGGTTTTTAAAATTTTATTCCTCTTATAGTTTTATTGAAAACATTGTGGATAACTTGTATATACCTTAGGTTCAGTGGGAATAGGTGCATTTTCTTAGTCTTATATGTGGATGACATCTTATTTGCAACCAGTGATGAAATTTTGCTAAAGGATACTAAAAAATTTCTTTTAAAGAACTGTAAAATAAAGAATATAGGTGAAGCTAGTTATGTTATTGACATAAATATTCACAGAGACAGGTTTAAAAGGACATTATATATGTATCATAAAGCCTATATTGAAAGAGTTCTAAAGAAATTCAAGATAAGTTTGTGTAAAGTTAATGCAACACTCATAGTGAAGGATGATAAATTTAATCTAAATCAATGTCTGAAAAATATTTAGAAAAGCAAGAATATGTACGAAGCATGACATAAGATTTGCAATAAAAATGCTCCGTAGATATTAAAGTAATCCATAAATAGCTTATTACAAAGCCTCCAAGAAAGTTATGAAATGTCTACAAGGAACCAAGAATTACATGCTATCTTATAGACATGTCGAGAATTTAAAAGTGATTGGATGTCCAAATTCAAATTTTATTAGATGTCAAGATTCTAAAAAATACACTTTAGGACATATCTTCATGCTAGATAGAGATGCAATATCATGAAAGAGTGTCAAATAGATGATTATTGGATCATACATAATGAACATATAATTTATAAAATGTTTTGAAGCAACTTCACAAGTAAAATGGTTAAGGAATTTCATGATAGGGCTTTAGGTTATAGATTCAATAGTAAAGCCATTGCTAGTTTATTGTAATAACTCGATAGTTATTTTCTTCTTGAAAAACAACAAAAGAATTATGAAATCAATAATTAAAGATTGCAATAATAACTTTTATATATATATATATATAAATTATCTTGATTTTAGTTTTAGCATAGGATTTTTCTAAATTAAACTTCAATCAATAACAAAATAAAAAAGTGATACCAAGTTGGAAAAAAGCAATGGTATAAGAATTATACAAAATCCGTGGGTATGAAAATTATTAATATTTATGTTCAAAGACACATGATTATAATGAGTAGTAATTTAATGTAATCGAATTATTAAATAATTGATTGTATATAATATTAATAATAATAATTAAATAACTAGTATTTAATCATCCCGTTGTTTAAGATATAGCTAGTTTTCTATAATTCAATAACTAAGTAATAATATTGGAGTTTATAATTCAATAACTAACTAAACAATTTTATTCCGTGAGAATCTAATTTTGTATTCAACTCAAAGAAAAGGTTTTCCAGGTATTATGCTCGGTAACAGTAAGCAAAAAAATATATTTTTTTACATTTTCAGATATTTTAATATACTAATATTAAAAATAAATTTTATAATATATATATATATATTATTTTAATATATTTTTTTAAAAAAATATTTTAAAAATAATCTCTGCTATATTTTTAAACATGAGTACAACCCGGCTACAGTAAATGAGTCAACCCTGTTTGTTTTTGCATTTCAAAAACGTTTTTGAAAATATTGAAATTTTTTTATTTTAAATTAATATTTTTTGGTGTCTTTAGATTATTTTGATGTGCTGATATTAAAAATAATTTTTAAAAAATAAAAAATATATTAATTTAATATATTTTTAAATAAAAAATATTTTAAAAAAGAATACTACCCACACTATCAATGATGAAATTTAAAATGTTAAAAAATAGAAAAAAACAATAATAAGATGAAGAATCCAACTCCCAACAAAAAGCGAGAAGGTAAATAAGTGGAGATTTGAGGACGCTTGGAGTACAAGAGAAGTCATATGAGGAACAACGAACAAATTGTTGTCCCATCATCATTATTTATAAGGTTGTGCCCCCCGCCCCCCATAATTAATAAATAAATAAATAAATAAGGTTGTGCCCCCCGCCCCCCATAATTAATAAATAAATAAATAAATAAATAAGGTTGTGCCCCCACCCCCCATAATTAATTAATAAATAAATAAATTACTTTTGTTTTAGATGATAATTTCAGGTCAACGATTTCTCAATGGCCCATTTCTCTTCAAACCCGTATGTCTTGAGCCTGCTGAAAAACCATCAAATACTATATACTATGCTAGCACCGCCTTCTGTGTCAACTAATTAATTCCTCCTTCATTCTTTCTCTATGCTTGTGGTTGCTCCCATGAGTCATCAAGAGATGTCATACGTACATTATATAATATCCTCATCTCTCGAAAATCTTATTTTATCCCAACACTACAGAATCTGATTAAAATAACATTGTTAATTAAAATTAATGTTGCCTTTATTGTTAATTCAATATTGATGAACAAGCCTAACCACAATATAAATTAATTTTTAGTTAATAATATTAGTATTACTAAATAATTGTTCGGTAAACAATTCATATTTTAGTGTCATATATTTTAACGTAATTATATCTATTATCCAGCTTAATTTACGCTATCAAGCATATTTCTAAATATATTGTTCTACATTTGAATTAAAATTTCAGATTAATCGGAATTCGGTGAGGTCTTGCCATACAAGTTAATAGATGCAATATGGTTTTTGTTATTTGTTGTTTTTTTACTTGTAAACTTCTTATTTAAAGACAATCCTTTTCCTTATAATGCAATTATATTCGGCAGGTTAATGGCTGGAGTATTTAATGGCAGATTTTTTTGGGATGAATTATTTTTTTATATTAATCTGAATTGTTTCAAGGTTTTATTTGATGTTTTATTTTATTATTTGGATATTTATATTTAGTTTTCAGTTCAGAGCTTGTATTTTAGTTTGGGTTTGCTTTGATTTAAAATCAATATTTTATGACTATTTTAAGTATTAAACTTATGCTAACTAATTATTAGCTTGTGCTCATAAATTTATGTTTTGCGTGATACAATATTATTTTGAGGTGTTTTTTTTTTATACTTCTGAGTCGTTAATCATGGGTGAAGTTTGTTTCAATAGCTTTTGTGTTTGGATTTACCTACTCCATGTTTCATATTTTTATTAAACTTGATTCTTTAGATTTACAGGATTTGTTTTCTTTCATGGGATAACTCAGAGTGAAACTATTTAGTACATGTAATTAATGGCACAACTCTTTAAATTATTAAAAGTTCCCTGAGAGTTTGGCTTGCAGCAGGAGGGTACGTGCTTTCATAGAGTGGAAATACGTTCCCAATTGTTCTTTATGAAGAAGAAATTCCTATGAACCTGCGCATTGAAGAAACAGACCAACTCACCACCCGCAGATCCATTGGACCTTGTGCTGCACTTACTTTAACCCATTCCAGTTTTCAGAAGAGGTGGGCGTCAGCAATATCGCCACTAAATATCTGCTAGCTAGCTAGCTAGCTAGAGTTGAAGAGACGATCGAGGGCGGCTGGGAGAGTTGGTGATGTGACATCGATATATCTCCGGCACATGCACGCAGTCAAGAAACTCCGTGTTGCTGGTGCACGGAAGTAGTTTGCGTCTCTGTCTCCCTCGAAAATTATTCTGTTTCGTATTGGATTTGTAATTATTTTTATTAAATTAAAATTTTTTTTTAAAAAATTAAATGCGGTTTATATTTTTTAGATCATTTTGATGTGCTAATATTAAAAATAATTTTTAAAAAATAAAAAAACATCATTGATATATATTTCAGCATAAAAAATTATTTAAAAAATAACCACAATCACACTGCCAAACACGATACCATGCTGGAGGTGGACACCAATCATCCATGGAAATTACCGCAAATAAAATCCCAATTCTACAGCGAGTGGGAGCTCAATCATGCCTGGACTTTACGTTAAATGGGTTGTTAGGCGGACCAAACTACGAGCCTTCAAATTCAAAGGCAAACAACAACCTATAATTAGGAATAGAGGGGGGAGGGGTCCTACTCTTTTCTGCCAAACCTTTTTGTTTGGAAAATGATGTCTCCTCTCCTCTCCTCTCCTCTCCATGTGAAATTTGTTCGCCCACTGGCTACGAGATTGGTGGAACAAGTTTACGACCCAGTTACAGGGACATCTGCCTTATTGGATACGAGAGGCACCTCTTTGCTTGTTTTGAAACTTGGGTGGCCAACATGTAGAGTATTTGCTAGTGGAGCGGTCCGGACTTTGGACCGCCGTATTTAATTCATACGTGCTGCATGGTAGGTAGGCATGTGTCCCAAATGCATTGAACATTCTCATTCAAACAAAATGACTTTTCTTGTTATTGTTTTTCTTACAAATAAATATAACTTTTTGGTTCTATGTTCTTTGTTGAATAAATATCAAAAGCAATAATAATAATATATATATAAAAGAAATAAACAATTTAAAATTAAAAAAAAAAGATATTTCTCCGATCAAAACCCCTTTATCTCATCAATGTGTTTTACCAAAAAGTTTATTTTTAGACAACAGTTTATCACAATAATAAAAGTAAATCTTAATTGTAAAAAAAATAATATTATGATAATTTTTATGTGAATGTATTAAAAAAATATAAGAATAACACATCGAGCTGACGAGTCAACTTGAAAACCCTCTAATATTGTCCCTTGTCTAACTCGAGGTTCAAATTAAGTTGGGCGTGAGCTGACCCGGTATTACCCGATCGATTTGATGGTCCAAACATGATTTGGTCAAAACCCAGTTTGACTTCTAAAAAATGTTTTCAAGGTGTTGTCGTTTTAACCTAATATATAAATATTGAGATGAAGATGTTCTGGATAGATCCAAATCAACCCGTCAAATTTATGATTCGGGTCATGAATACAATTGGGATGAATAATACTTTTTTATTTGATCCGGATCAACTCGTCAAACTCATGATACCTATAATTTTTTTAAAAATGCATTCTGGCACCAAACTTTATTTCTTTCATTTTGTAGTTTTTGTTTTTGGTGGAGGAGAGAAAGGGGGTTGCCAGATTCCAGCTTAGAAAAAGAAAGCTATCATTGATGATGATTTTTTGCCATCAAAACAGTTTATTTTTATGTCAAATGGTTCCATATGATAAGATGGGTTAATATTAAGTTTTTGTTTACCTTGAAAACGACTAGAAAAATATATTTGAGCTCGGGAATATTTTTAGTTTTAGGTTAATTTTGGGTTTTTTGGTGGTTTTTTTAGCTTTTAGAGGCCGTATAATTGTTTAACAAGGCTTCTAGGATCATAGTTTTGAAACCCGACCCGGCTATCGATCTGGTCCAGTGATCGGGTCACGGGTCAAATAGGTTGACTCGGGTCAACAAAAAAAAAACACATATATAAAACACCTAACTAGTTACAAATTTACAATGCAATACTTACATAAAACCAAATTTAAATATTAAAACCAACAACATAAATTTAATTCAATATCCAAAACACAAACCAAATATAAATTCTAAAATATTTAAAACAAAACATCCAACAACAAAAATTCTAAAATATTTAAAACAAAACATCTAACAACATAAATTCTAAATCAACAACACATTCACTTTTGTTGAATGAACACATTAAGTTCTTCTGTGTCCATAGAAGCAAAATTTGAATCAAATGTCAATGGAATTGAGTTAATCTCGTCAACACCTAATAAATTATCAGCATGCTCATTTGAAACTTCATCGTCACAATCATCTTCAATCTCATTAACATTTATGACATCTACATTTCAAACACAATTAACAAATAAATATTATGTGTTAAATAAGATTTTATTTTAAATAATATTTATCACTAAATAATCAATCATTAATTACCATCATCTAAAGTATCTTGTATGGTCATAGTTGATAGAGCTTGGTGAAAACTCTCTGCTTCTTCAGTTGTCAAAATTGACGGGTCATCTTTTACAACCCAATTTTCAATGTCACAAATTGTCTCAACATTAGTTGGATCATAATTTCGTCATTTCCAATAATTCCTATATATTAAAAGTGAAAGTTAACACAATATAAGTATTAATAATTCTACTAAATAAGATAAAATAATATTTAAGGAATTAGATAAAAGAAAAATACTTTTGTTTCAATCTTAGATTTCAGTGGACGTAAACAAGGTCATTAAGCCTTTGGTGCTCCAATCTATTTCTCTTCTTGAAGTGAATATGTTCAAACATACTCCAATTTCTCTCACATCCCGAAGAACTACAAGTTTGACTTAATACTCGTATAACCAACTGTTGTAGATTTGGAGCACTGGTTCCATATGTCATCCACCATTCATCTATACAAAAAAAATAATAAGTAAAAGTGTAAGACTATGTCAAATAATATTTTTAAATATAAAAATTATATACCTGGAGGCATAAGGGTGCGATTATTTATTGCGGACGCTCGACCAAAGTCATGTTTAACATTCCTAAATAACTTCATTTCACTTGTAATCTTACTTTGTAATGGTAGATTTCCATATGCATACTTTTCAAGAACATCTAGAAGTCCTGAAATGATGCTCATATGTTTATCCATTATATTTGCATCATATTGAAATCGAGGATTCAACCAAAATGCCGCTACATAAAGATTTCTATATAGTTGTCCATCCCACCGATTATTGATAATGTCTATGAAAGGTTTCACTCCAGCCTTTCTCTTTTGAAATCTCCTCATCATTTCTTTTTTTGCATGATGAATAGCATCATACAAATATCCCATTGAAGGTCTATCATCACCATTAACCATTCGTAGAACTCGAACTAAAGGTTCACTCATTCGCACAATTATTGCACATTCTTCCCAAAACAGAGAGTTTAGCACACTCTCAACAAACTTTTTTCCTTTGCTATCTTTAGCATAATCAAATGAGACCCATTTCCTAGATGTCACCTTAGCTCTCAACTCATCTTTATGAGCTAAAATGATTTGCAATGCAATGAAATTTGTAGCAAAATGAGTAGGAGCTGGATGAAGTATTTCTTTTCCTCTAGTGAACTTCCTCATCAAATACAATGAATAATAATGATTATAAATGTATTTTGTGATACCAGAAGTATGCTCAATAACATAACAAACTAACTGCAATTTACCAATGTCCTAGAGTATGAGGTTGATGCAATGAGCAGCACAAAAGACCAAAATATTAAAGGAAATTCTTCCATCAATAACCTGTCAGCAGCAACATAATTTATAGCATTATCAGTCACCATATGCACAATGTTTTCTACCCCAACATACAAAACAACCTCTTTAAACAATTGATACAATAATCTAGCAGTCTTTGAGACATCTGATACATCAATAGTTTTCAAAAAAATTGTTCCTTTAGGACAATATACTAAGAAGTTAATTAAAGTCCTCCTTTTCTGATTTGTCCATCCATCAGCCATTAATGTGCAACCAGTCTTCTTCCAAATCTCTCGATAACTCTCAACATAAATCTTCATTTCATCAACCGCTTTTGCCAAGTAATAACCACGAATAGCATGCAAGTTTGTTCCTTTATAACCAGGACCCGTGGCTGTTACAACATCTATGGCATGTTGATAATACACAGAGTTAACAACATTAAATGGCACACATGCATCAATCATCCACTTTGCTAAAGCAAGATCACACCGTTCAACTGCTTCTTTCCTTTGCCAACAATTCTGAAGAGACTTTTGAGCACCAGGAGTTGTTCTCGGCATGAAATATGTCCTTAATGTTGTAGATTTCTTCTGCTTTCCATAACTTGTAGTCGATTGTTTTACAATGCTGGTGCTTTGAATCTTTTTCTTTTCTGCAACCTTCGGTTGTAACATATGTTTTTTAGTATTGACATCCCCATCATCATCATCATCTTCTAATTGCCTAATCATCATCTCTTCATGCTCCCTTTATTGTGCATTAAATGGATTGAAATCTACTTGCATTTCTCTAACTCTTTTTTTTTTGCAGCATTTCCTTTAAGATTTAAAAGCATTTGATGTAGAACATCAGGAGAATATTTATGACATTGTTCAACTTCTCCATTAGCTCTAGCTAAATGTTGCTTAAATCGATTAATGCCACCACCCGCAAATACTTTAGCACAATATAAACATACTAATTTAGTTTTTTTATATCCAACACTAAGTTCAAGAGCTTCTCTACATTGACCCCATGCCAAATCTGTTCTTCCTCTGCTACCACTTGACATGGAAATTGAAGGTTGAGATGATTGGGCCGTTGAAGAATCATTACTTGGAGTACTACCATCATGTGAAGACATTTTAAGGATCTGCCATAATTTATAAGGGAGAATATAATTTCAAGCCAAATCATATACTTTTATTATATAATGAATAAATGACTTCAATATTTTATTTTTTTTAAGATTCTTTTCTTATGTTGAGAAAATTTTGTTTCCTAATGGAACCTTGCAAGGATACTAGACAGAGGGAAAGTATTTGCGAAAAAAATCAAACACTGGATGGCCTAATATGATCCTGATGAGCCTGAAGGTTAAATTAAGCCTGAAAGTTAAATTATTAGTCAACTAATATGATCCTGATTCCTGATTCTTGAAGGTTAAATTAATAGTCAACTAAAATCAACTAAAATGCCAGTAAATTATCCCGATTCCTGAAGGTTGAATAAAAATCTAGGTTTCACAGTAACTAAGCAAAAGCAAAATTAACTAATTTACAGAAGCAAAAGCAAAAGCAGAACAAACGAACAGGGAAATAAAATTCAATCACTCTAGCAGAAACAAAATTAACTAATTTACAGAAGCAGAAGCAAAAGCAGAACGAACGAACAGTGAAATAAAATTCACAGTAAAATAGAATAGCAAGTCAAGAGCTTTCTCATCACATTTTTTCCGCGACAGTAAAATAGAAGAATGCACCGACATCTGAGCAATATTCACAGCAAAGTTCATGTTTTTGACCATTTGAAGTCGCAGAAAATAAAAGAATAAAGAAAGTGAGATACATACCTGTGGAGCTGCAAGCCTACAAGTTCAAAACAAATGGGTCAACATAGGGAAGAATCAATGCCACTGTTATAGTAAAGAGCTACAAGCTTGCAAGTTTAAAACAAATAGCGATTAAAGATGTTTCAATTTGAAACAGAGGATATGCCACTGTTATAGAAAAGAGAGAGCGAAAGAAGAAAGAAACAAGTAACAACAACTCATTTAACCTTATTCTCAGATTTGAAACAACGATCAAGGATTTAAGAGTCTGCTGCTCTTCTTCGCGACTGAAGTGCGTTTGAAGATTTCTTGAATTAGATTTGAAATTAATTAGGTCTTCTGCACTGCGTTCGTTCCTATGCTCTTCTCGTTTTGGCCTTTTAACTGTAAAAGGCCAAAACGACGTCATTTCGGTCATGAATATATATATATATATATATATATATATATATATAAAATAAGGTCGGGTCTCAGCCGGGTTTGCCCGGGCCGACCCACCGAGTCGACCGGGTCTCATCGGGACAATTCCCAGCCTATTTTTTAGTTAGACCTGGCCACAGACCCAGGTAGGCCAGGTCCCGGGTCGACCTGCCGGGCCGGGCCGGGTATCAAAACTATACTTAAGATGTTTCTTAGGTGTTTTAGGTTAAAAATTGGTTAAAAATGGTTGCTTGGATGAAAAAATCATAAATCATGTTTTTCCAGCTATACTAATAGCTGAATTCTGGAAGTTCTAAATGACGCATCTTCTATTTTTCTTAATAATCAAATTATTGAATTTTTTTAAAAATACTAGCAATGTATAAATATTTTATTAAAAATAATATGGATATGCCGCGTCGTGCAGAGACAAGTCTAATAAATTCTAAACATGTGTTGTGTAGAAAAAGAAGAAATCTAGATACCATACCATACCGCGGGTCCAGAAGCAGAAATGTGGTAGCCAATGGATTTTCTGAAATTTGAAGCAGCTGTGCTCTGTCTGTCACCATGGATGGTCCTATACTAGGACGAATTTCTCCAAAAAGAAATGTGAAAAACGAAAATAAATGAACAAATTGGATATGCTTTCTAATAAATTAAGCAATTCTTGTCGGTGCATGATGCCACCTCAGTCATGTCCTATCCAACGGCGATGCAAACTTCGCTGTCCCGCACTTTTTCATTGGACCAGGTGAAGTTTAGCGCAGCGATTTAACTATATATCTTTTTTTTTTAATTTAAATTGTTAATTCTTTATATTTTTATATTGTTTTAATTTTATATTATTTTGATATATTACATCAAGAATAAATTTTTTTAAAATAAAAAATATTATGTTAATATATTTTTTTAAAAATAATTTTAAAAAACACAAAACATCCGTAAATTAACTCAGCTTTCCGCCCCGCTTTTGTTTCTCATCCAGGAGGAGAATGGCAGTGGGTGCTGGTTTATACTTAATATTTATTTAGGGTATCTTTAGATATTTATATAATATTAATTAAAACTCTAGTATTTACATAAATATTTGTTATTTTAAATACTATTTATTATTTAATATATATAAAACATTAAATAATAAATATTATAAATATATATGTATTATGTTATAAGGACACACATCTTGTATTAAATTTAAATTAGTTTAATAATATTCGAATTTTATTCATTAATTATTAAAGAAACCACCCACTTAAATTGAGGATCGTATCCATTTCCAGGTAAAATTACCATACCTATAGTTGACCCACCATCTTATCTAGACCGGCTGTAGTGCCACCACCATGTGAATAAAAATATTTTTATTATTTAATTTTAAGAGGGTGTAACACAATTAATGAAGCAATGAATTTATTTTTTAAAAGTTATTAGTTCGATTCCTATAAATTTTAAAATTATTAAAAATTTATATAATTATTAACTTTAAAATTCATAATATTAATTAAGATCAGCGCAAGTTAACCCAGACATCTATATTAATAATAATAAAATATTTTTATTATCTTATATATTGATACAGTGAAGAGGAATACAGTGTCCCCTTTAAGATAAGGAGGCAGCAACTAAAGCTTTGATATGTTTAATGATTATTTTTTAAAAATATATTTATTTAAAAATATATTAAAATAAATTTTATTTTTATTTTTTAAAAATTATTTTTAATACCAGCCTATTAAAATAATTTAAAAATATTAAAAATAAAATTTAAAATTTAGTTAACCACGCAATACAACTTAAATAATAGAACCCCAGCAACCTAAGAATACTTGTCAATGCAGAAAAGTACGTACACCTGCTAGATCTTAAAACCAACAAAAGGAAGCAAAGTAGATCTCTGAGTCAAAAACGAGAGGAAACCACAGAAACACAAATAATAATAATAAAATAAAGAGAAAAAAGTGGCGTTTTATTTTCCATAATGCCCTCTCTCAACAGACAAGTAGAATGATGAGAGAGAGGGTAAAGAAATGGATTTATGGCAACATTGACCGCAGGGAAAGAGGGAAGCGGTTTTGTGAAAGGAACAATGAAACCACAGGAAGGTAAAGCGGTAATGATATATTTCACGAATACTAAAGTAGAACAACAATTTTTTTTTTATTCAAATTAAACCACGAGTGCAAGGCCGTCTTCTCTGTGTATAAAAGGGTCCTTCTTCTTTCTCATTTCCCATTCTCATCTGCAAACTTCTCCTTTGCAATCTTTCTTTCTTTCTTTCTTGCGTTCTGTGTGTTCGTTGTGATTTGTGTTCATTCTTCTTGTCTATTAGCTTGCCCCCCCGTCCGACTGCTTTCTGTATTTATTCTGGCATTAAGCTTAAGGTAAAGATCCCTCAACTATCCCAAGCAATTTATTCTGTATTTATGTGATCTTGAGGGATCTTCCTCTTGGATGCGCTTTTTATTTCTTCTTCCTCCTTCTTCCTGCTCCTTCCTACCTTGTATCTGATTCCCCAGACGAAAATGTTTTTTGTTTTTTTAATTAGCTCAACAAATCAAAAATATTCACATAATAACACAGCTCGAAAGAAATCTGATACAGTTTTAATCTGTTGTATTTTAAAAATCATTACAGTTCATGCATGCTGATACTTTACCATGTCATGAAATTAAATCCCAGCATCCTTTTCCTTAGCCAAAGAAAGATCAGCAGCATGCTGATACTTTACCATGTCATGAAATTAAACCCCAGCATCCTTTTCCATAGCCAAAGAAAGATCAGCAGCATGCTTACAAGGTCTTTGCCACTGAAGCATCATCATCGTCATAACTATGATAGAACCCGCCTACTACCGGCATTGAAAACATCATCACTAGTGTCTCTACATTAAAAAACACCCACTGTCTAATTTCCTATTTTTTTACTCCTCTTAAAATGTCTTTCGGCATGAGCTCCTCGGGCTCCACGGATGGCAACTGCTGTATTATATATATATATATATTTCCCTGTTGGCTACATAGACCTGTTAATACCGTATAAATAGATAATATTAATATGTAGAATTCATGTATCTTTCCGAGATTAAGCGATGCCGTATAAATAATATTAATATCTTTGAATCAGTATGTATATTAATTTAAATTAATTTTTTTTCAAAGTAATTTTAAGAGCGCATTTTCAACTTCCATTTAGTTTTTTTTTTTTAATAATAAATCTCTCTTTGCATTAATCCTAACGTTTGAACTTAGTAAATTAAAAAAAAGGAAAATACCTTTTTCACCAATATAGAATCAATGAACAGCACTAGTTTGCTTGAAAAAAATAAATAAATAAATAAAATCTAATAAGACATTTTCGAAACCATCCTTACCCGCAAATCACTACATTAGTATAGTATCTTGAAAGATAAGCAAGGATCATGCAAGTTTAAATTAATTAAACTTAAAACGTACTCTAAAGTGTGCATCGTTCAATCATTCTGCATAAAACTCTCCACAAAGTCTATAGCCTTTGCATCATCCATTCTACTTCATTTTATTTCTTCCTCTAATGGTTTCGATTGATTTTTCTTTCTTAGAGTCTGGTCTTTTAGTTCAACTTAACATGTTTTAGGCTCGTATTTAGAAAAAAAAAAGGAAAAAAGTATGCAGATCATGATTCTGCCAAATACTGAACTAGTGTTCTGATGAATTAACATGTAGCATATATAATGCTGGAAGAACTAAAGAGCAGTTGGGCTGCCATGACCAAGAGAAACTTCGACTGATTATAAATGTCAAAACTTGGGCCCATTCTTTGGTTTCTGCCTGTTGTTTTATGCCGTGGCAAAACTCTGCTATTTTTTCAACGTTCAACGTTAAATGGGAGAGGTTTAAATTCTATTGTTATGTCTAAACCACGTGGTTGTTATCTAGTTCTGACCGAACATTCAAGCTTTTGGTATTCCACAAGAAGGGTTTTCTTTCTTCTTTCTTTTCATAATTGTACTGTGTTTAATTTGTTTCTTGCCCAATAATCTTCTCTGCTTCAAACTAACTTTAATTGTTCCATCTCTTGCGTTATTTTAGACATGTGCAATCACCTTTCACTGTTGAAAAAAATGGTTGGTGAGGTGAGGTGAGGTGGTAGGTTTTAAGAGTCTTCTAGAATAATGTGATTTCTCTGTTGCTCTTGACTTCTTCTTGTAGATCATTACTGGCTGGCTAAGCTATCCATACCCCCCGCCCTTACAAATAATATTGACTTGTTGCTGGTCTTAATTCCTATTATCTGTTATTACTCCCACTGATTGCTTTCTGTTTCTCTTAAGGAGCTATGACTGAACGTGCTCTTACTCGTGTCCATAGCATTCGTGAACGTGTAGATGAGACTCTCAAGGCTCATCGCAATGAAATTGTTGCGTTACTCACAAGGTAACCACTGCTTTCTTTCTTTGTTTGTTTTTTTTTGTTTATGATTTACGGAGCGCTGTGTGTGTGCATAGGGTGTGTAGATTGATTACTGAAAATCTTGGACCTTTTGAGTTATAGGATCGAAGGTAAGGGAAAAGGAATTCTCCAACACCACCAGATTGTTGCTGAGTTTGAAGCAATTCCTGAAGACACCAGGAAAACATTGGCAGGCGGTGCTTTTGCTGAAGTTCTCAGATCCACACAGGTGACCTTGATCTCACTTGCATTCTTATCTTTCTCATGCTCTGCAGAATTTTCTCCTGACTGTTTTTTTTGGTTGATTCTGTTGGTTTTAGGAAGCAATTGTTGTGCCTCCATGGATTGCTCTTGCTCTGCGCCCGAGGCCTGGTGTCTGGGAGTACATTAGACTGAATGTCCAAGCACTTGTTGTTGAGGAGTTGCGTGTTGCTGAGTATCTTCATTTCAAGGAGGAGCTTGTTGATGGAGGGTAAGTCAGAGTATTGATTTGATGCTATTATTTTAATTTACTTCTCCCAATTTCAATGTTCTGTACGTGCTTTTCAAGAGCTGTATATCTTGACAATGTTGGTTGATCTAATAATGCAGCTCAAACGGCAACTTTGTGCTTGAATTGGACTTCGAACCATTCAATGCATCTTTCCCTCGCCCAACTCTTTCAAAGTATATTGGTAATGGTGTTGAGTTCCTCAATCGCCACCTTTCGGCTAAGTTGTTCCATGACAAGGAAAGCCTGCATCCCCTGCTTGCATTTCTCAAAGTGCACTGTCACAAGGGGAAGGTATGCTTGATACAACTCCTAGGATAACCAACACAAATGAAAACTCAAAGTCTATGATCCCATTTTGCTTGCATCGAACTATAGGATATAAGCAGCTGATGTTTTTATTAGAATCTTGTAATTTTCTTACAATCATCATTTTAGAATCTTAAGTTTAACCAAGGACTGCATATTGCAGACCTAGATCCTGTAAAACCTGATGGCATATTGTATATTCTTGTGCAGAATATGATGCTGAATGACAGAATTCGTAACCTAGATTCTCTGCAATATGTTCTGAGAAAGGCTGAGGAGTTTCTGTCTACTCTGGAACCTGATACTCCGTATTCTCAATTTGAACACAAGTTCCAGGAGATTGGCTTGGAGAGAGGATGGGGTGATACTGCCGAGCGTGTTCTTGAGATGATTCGACTTCTTTTGGATCTTCTTGAGGCACCAGATCCCTGCACTCTCGAAACATTCCTAGGCAGAATTCCTATGGTCTTCAATGTTGTGATTATGTCCCCTCATGGATACTTTGCCCAAGACAATGTTTTGGGGTATCCTGATACTGGAGGCCAGGTTATTCACAATCCTACTTTTCTCTCTTTCTTCGTGCCCACTCTGTTGAAACCTTGCCTGATCTGGCTAGCATTTTGCTTTATGCTAGGTTGTTTACATTTTGGATCAAGTCCGTGCCTTGGAGAATGAAATGCTTCAGCGTATCAAGAAGCAAGGACTTGATATTACCCCCCGAATTCTCATTGTAAGTTCAAGCCTTGAGGAGTATTTTACCAGTTTTTTCTTCTTTTATAATTTTATTACATTCTTTGGTGCTTAAAATGTACTTTCTCATGTTTACAGATTACTCGACTACTCCCTGATGCAGTAGGAACCACTTGTGGTCAACGTTTGGAGAAAGTGTATGGATCTGAGCATTGTGATATTCTTCGAGTTCCCTTCAGAGATGGAAAGGGTATGGTCCGCAAATGGATCTCTCGCTTTGAAGTGTGGCCATACCTAGAAACTTTCACCGAGGTCCATTTCCTTATTGTTTTCCCAAAATAATCCTTATTGTCAAACTCCTACATTTAATTTCATGTGCTGAGATAATATCTTGTTTTTCAGGACGTTGCTGCTGAAATTGCTAAGGAGTTGCAGGGCAAGCCTGATCTTATCATTGGAAATTACAGTGATGGAAACATCGTTGCCTCCTTGTTAGCACACAAATTAGGTGTTACAGAGGTTTGACCTGACCTTTTCTTGTCTTTGCACCATCCTTTTCTTTCACCCTGTTGCACAAGCAAACTAACAATTCTCCATGTTGTTGCAGTGCACCATTGCGCATGCTCTAGAAAAAACAAAGTATCCAGACTCAGATATATACTGGAAGAAGTTTGATGAAAAGTACCACTTCTCATGCCAGTTTACAGCTGATCTTTTTGCAATGAACCATACAGATTTCATTATCACCAGCACATTCCAAGAGATTGCTGGAAGGTGATATTATGTCACTGATTATTATTCTTGTAGTAGAATGCTTCTTCTATTGCATCTAACATGTAATGTTCCTCCATTTCAGCAAGGATACTGTTGGACAGTATGAAAGCCACACTGCTTTCACTCTCCCTGGCCTCTATAGAGTTGTTCATGGTATTGATGTCTTTGATCCCAAATTCAACATTGTATCCCCTGGCGCTGATGAGAGCATATACTTCCCCTACACTGACGAGAAACGTAGGTTGACTTCTTTCCATCCAGAAATTGACGAGCTTCTTTACAGCCCTGTTGAGAATGAAGAGCACTTGTGAGTTTCAATCTCTTTTACTTCCACATAAATTTCTTATGTTGTTTTTGGATAAATTCCTGGATAAAGAAAAGATGCATGTTGCTCATAACTTATTTTGTTATTCAACAGATGTGTTCTAAAAGACCGAAACAAACCAATTCTATTTACCATGGCAAGGCTGGACAGAGTTAAGAATTTATCTGGTCTTGTAGAATGGTATGGAAAGAACACCAAGCTACGTGAATTAGTTAATCTTGTTGTAGTTGGTGGAGATAGAAGAAAGGAGTCTAAAGATCTAGAAGAGCAAGCTGAGATGAAGAAAATGTACAGTCATATAGAGAAATACAACTTGAATGGCCAGTTCAGATGGATTTCTTCCCAGATGAACCGTGTGAGGAATGGAGAGCTTTACCGTTACATTTGTGATACCAAGGGAGCTTTCGTGCAGCCTGCTTTGTATGAGGCTTTTGGATTGACAGTTGTTGAGGCCATGACTTGTGGTTTGCCAACTTTTGCTACCTGCAATGGTGGTCCTGCTGAGATCATTGTTAATGGAAAATCCGGATTCCACATCGATCCTTATCATGGTGAGCAGGCTGCTGAGCTCCTTGTTGACTTCTTTGAGAAGTGCAAGGTTGATCCCGCTCACTGGGACAAAATCTCCCACGGAGGTCTGCAACGAATCCAACAGAAGTAAGCTCACTGTCTTCTCTCTATAAACTTTGTCCTTCCAAGTTGTTATAACGACTAAACTGTCTTTCATTATTTGCTTTCACAGGTATACCTGGCAAATTTACTCTCAACGGCTCCTGACGCTCACAGGAGTTTATGGATTCTGGAAGCACGTTTCAAACCTTGATCGTCTTGAGAGCCGTCGGTATATGGAAATGTTCTATGCACTCAAATACCGCAAATTGGTAAGCATTCTTCTCCAATCTACAGGGTGTTAAAGCATTTATGATTTACCATCCACCACTCTCGCAAAAGTTTATTTGATGAATATTCTTTCATTACATTTCAGGCTGAGTCTGTTCCTCTGACTAAGGAGTAAATGTAACTGAAGAAATGGAGGAAATACGGGTTGGTTTCAGTTGGGAGACAGAACCAGAATAATGTTCATTTCACAATTGTGATGTGATAAGAAAGGCTTTGATTTCATTTTTATTTATTGCTTTCCATTGTATCTTTTTTCCTTTTCTTTTCATTCTGTGGCATTGTTTGCACTTCGGCTGCTGGCCCCATTGAATTGCAGTAAAGATTGTGTTCTTTTGGGTTTATCCATCATCTGCTTTCAATTCATTCTTGCAATGGAATTCGTGGGAATTGATCCAACATCAATTTCTGTATATCTCCTCTATTCCTATGATTGGCAAATGAAGAGTGTGCTGCGATAAAATTAAGTTTGGCAAGTGGTTTGCCTAACTTTGTACTGGTCTTCCACAGATTTTCCAATAGCTCAAAGGGAGCTGAAACTTTTCTTGACGGGCTGTCCATTGTGCAATTTGGAGACACAGCCAACTTTAAGAAACTTGTTTGCACGGATGGGAAAGTCGTCGATAAAATTGAACTACGTCTTCCCACATGCATAATAAACCCATTAGCAGACCTTCTTTAACTGTGTATCTTCTGTTATCATCAAGCTCTCATCTTCTAAATGCTTTACCAAGACTGGATTTTTGGCCCCTTTCTAACATATAAATCTGAAAAGATTCAACACGAGAAGAAAAAAAAAAAAAAGAATTCATGGAATTTTTTTTTTGGGCAGATTATTCAAACCTTTAACTTGCGTCTCATTCTTCAGTACACTATTTGATTTATGATAAGATTAAAAACAACGATTTTAATTCAAAGAAATGATCGTGTAATTGTTTTGAGGTAGAACCTTGATAGGAAAGGCTTTTAATAGATATCTTGAAGATTATTATTCTGGCGTGCACAACATTGATAACGATAAGTTTTTCTCATGAGAATGGTGAAAAAAAAGTTTTGACACGATTATAAAGTTATGATTATAAAATTTAGGAGTTATTGTCTAGTGTTATGATTATTAAAAAATTATAGTTCTTGAAATTTTAGGTAAGAGATTAGTTGTGTAAAGAAAATACATCTCACTTCCAGTAAACTCTACCTAAATTAAGTTACATTGTTGTTTTATTGTTTTTTTAGGTCAAGTTTCTATTCGTTGGTCTTATCTAAGATCAAAGACAGATCTCCTTTTATTAGGAAATCTTTATCTTATTGAGCTAAATTCTAACCATTCTAAGAGCATAACCCTATAGAAATAAATGAAAATAAACTATGAAGACCATTTTTCAATTAATTCAAATTATCCTGCCAAACACGTGATTTGGGTCATGAATTCAACTAAGTTTAATAAGTTTTTTTTAAACTTTTTTTTAATTATATGATAAAAAAATAATTAAGCACTTATCATGATGATTACTTGAGATTGCGATAACTTCATAAAAAATTAAAAACAATTATAAAAATCAATTTAAAACTTACCGGGTATTGAAATATAAAATTAAATTTTTTTTGAAAAAACCAAGGAAAGAAACCAAAGTGAAAAAAGAAAAACAAAAAACAGAGAGAGGTACTTCACCGTTCATACAGTGCAGGATACTACAGTAACATATCAGAGGCAATTGTTTCGTACACATAAAATCTTGAGTCTGCAAAGAAATGGCATCCAGAGCAATTTTTACTTTCTACTTGTTCTGAAAGAGGAAGAAAAGGAAGGGGTCTTAGCTAGTAATGTCAGTTTTGCACTTCCATCTTTAACCAAAAATAAATAAATTTACAGCTCGTATACATTAATTATATATATCTACAGATTTACAAGAG
>Ga0325410_1000845_pt1 | contig 32698 bp, 19 predicted proteins | sample PopdelMetagenome_16_FD_206182 | JGI IMG/M metagenome (GOLD analysis project Ga0325410, IMG submission 206182) | Populus deltoides microbial communities from Bellville, Georgia, United States - Xylem-PdIQD-R3 | ecosystem: Host-associated > Plants > Phyllosphere > Stem > Wood/Secondary xylem...
GGGCTTTCTTGTTTTTTTCTAGGCGTGATTTGCTTGATATTTCACCTACTCTCACAGAAGCAGCTGGTGCCATTGTTGATGTGAGTTTTGTTGGCATTTTTTTCGTTTTTAAGAAAAAAAATGCGTGAAGGAAACTGTTTTTTGAATGAAAATAAAGGAACTTTATGTGAATTCTGGATGAATTAGTCTTAATCATGATAAATTCGAGCTTAAACAAGTATTTTAGGCATGCACTGGGATGGCTAGCTTGTTTAAAATGTCTTTTTTTTTAGTATTATTGAATACTCATTGACATGATGAGGGAACTGTGTATCGGATGGAAAGGGAGAATTTTGGGATAAATTAGATGAATAGTTTAGATCGTGATTAAAATTCTGAAGACTAAAGTAGGAATCTAGGCATGCAATGGTTAATTAACTTTAGCTAGTTGAAAATGACATGACTTTCTTGATTCAGTATCAGGGAAGTAAATTTAGTTTTTTTTTTTTCAATTTAATTTAACCTGTCTGGATTCAACTCATATTTAACAATGAATGAATCAGGACTCATTTACACGATGTTTCAAGTCAAATCCTCCAGAACCGTGGAACTGGAATGTGTATTTGTTTCCCCTTTGGTGCTGTGGTGTGGTGATTCGATATGGGATTTTGTTCCCTGTCAGGTTAGTTATTTGCTGACTATAAAGGGTGTTGTCCTACACTCAAAAGGGGTCATAAAGTGATTGATCTCCATGCCAATTTATATAATCTGGTTTCCTGATTTGATTCTTGACTTTGTGGAGTTTCAAGATGCCATAATGAAGATATAAACTGATGTTCTTTATCTGTTGCTTATCTTTTTCAAAACTTTGTGGTTCCTATGAAGAGTCTGATTGATATGATGGTTTATCTTTGAACAAGTTGCTACATTGGTGAACTTGTGTTCATTCTAGCTGGTTGATGTATTTCAATGAAATCTGCAGGGTTCTGGTACTGGCAATTGGGTGGATCATTTTTCTTTCATCCTACATTCCAGTGCATTTGCTGTTGAAAGGGCAAGACAAACTGAGAAAAAAGATAGAGGTGCCAATAATTAATTTGTCAAAGCTTTTGCTCTATCCTATATATATAGAACACAATTGTGAAAAGTTCGTTTTATCTATATCTGAAAGTTCTAAATTTCTCTACAAGTGGTTGTTACAAACAGGCTGAATTTATTCCTAATGTTAATTTATTGTCAGAGGAGTTTGGTGGAGGTAATTTGTATGTTTTTTGTTGCATCATGGACTGGAGTTGTCAAGTACCATGGACCGAGACCTAGCAGGCGGCCTAAACAGGTTCGTTTCAGTATAAACATTTTGTTGTATGTATTTATGTCCAAGACATGTTTAATTCTTTGTTAACCCTTTGTTGATCTGAGACATAAACTTGCTTATCATGGGTTGCGCAGGTTTTTGTGGCCAACCATACTTCCATGATTGATTTCATCATCTTAGAACAGATGACACCATTTGCTGTGATCATGCAGAAACACCCTGGTTGGGTTGGTAAGTGAGAACTGGCTTCATATACATTTCAGATATTTTATCCAATTAACAGTTACACCCTGAATTATATGTCTATCAACAAATATTGAAGGATTCCTGAATTATGTTTAACTGATAATATCCCACGAGTAATTTGTGCTTTAATTTTGAATGAAGAAATAGTGAAACCCCAGCTCTTATCCTGGTTATTTTGTTTTAAGTCCCTTCTGGTGTTTGCTCATGGATAGTAAGTAACGTGGTGGACAAGCTGAAATGATTGTCACGTAGTCTGGCTTATTGTATTTATTAAATTGAATGGATATATGATTGCTCTAAATGCAGGACTTTTGCAAAGCACTATATTAGAGAGTGTAGGATGTATCTGGTTCCATCGTTCAGAGGCTAAGGATCGTGAAATTGTAGCAAAGAAGTAAGTGTAAATTCTGTTGGTAAAATAATTGTTCATGAAAATGATGTTTGCATCATGATTATATGGAATTATATTTTTCAGATTAAAGGATCACGTTCAGGGAGCTGATAATAACCCTCTTCTCATATTTCCTGAAGGAACTTGTGTAAATAACCATTACACTGTGATGTTTAAGAAGGTATGAATATTCAACATAAAACATATTGTTTCTATAAGCTTGTGATGAATGTCTCTTTAATTTCTATTGTTTGATGATGTGCAGGGTGCGTTTGAACTAGACTCTACTGTTTGTCCAATTGCGATCAAGTACAATAAAATTTTTGTTGATGCCTTTTGGAACAGCCGAAAGTAAGAAGCTTTTCTTCTAATGATTGTATTATATATATCCCATTGAGTTCCTAGAGACTACGCATTTTTTCAAAATGTGAGGAGGTGGGGGTGTTTTTATGGTTGAGAAACATGCTTAAATGTCTCATTTGCAGGCAGTCCTTCACAACGCATCTGCTGCAGCTGATGACATCCTGGGCTGTTGTTTGTGATGTATGGTACTTGGAGCCCCAAAATCTGAGACCTGGAGAGACTCCCATTGAGTTTGCAGAGAGGTAATTACTTTCTTCTGAGCTGCAAACAATTGAGTGTTGGCTGTTTGCAAGGGCCCCTTTTTCCCAACTTTTTTCTATTTTACCGTGACAAATGTGGTGTGTATTTCTTAATTATAAGTTTATCCAGCTCAATTTCAATGCATTTATGCAGGGTTAGAGGCATTATATCTGCACGAGCAGGTCTGAAAAAAGTTCCTTGGGATGGATATCTGAAATATTCTCGCCCTAGCCCAAAACATAGAGAGCGCAAGTAAGCCAAACTCCCTTCACCGTCTTTCTTTTCCTTTCTGCTTTTGAAACACCCGATGATCACACTTTTTGACTCTGCTATTAGTTTTGTATATATGCATCTCAATATGTTTATAACCTGCTTTAATTCTGTCCGGAAAAATAATTTCCAAGTACATATAACAGAAAGGATGATGCTCACCGGCCTATGACAATGTCATTCCAAGTTTCTCATGGGGTTTGTGTGAGCATCTTTTGCCAATAATATTCTGTATTTACCTGATTCTGCTGGCTGTACATGTCCGAGAATGGTTGATGACATGTAGCTCCTGATGACACATATCTTGTTACCGTCATTAATCACTTAGTCCCATGGTTCTAAATAAATATAATTGCTGAGTAGTTCTGAAACTAAAGAATTCTGTATAAATCTCTGATCTCATTCCCCCTTTTCATTTCAGGCAACAAAGTTTTGCTGAGTCAGTACTACGGAGTCTGGAGGAGAAGTGATGTATATTCTTCTTTTCATTTGTTGTATTTATCCCAGAGATTGCTTCCCACGCACCCGCTTCCGCTCCCATTTTATTGTTCACATGTAGAATTTGTGTTTTATCAACAGTTGTGCTGTGGGTATCAGAGAGAAGCAAACTTTTGAGGAAATTGCATACTTGTCACTCTCTAGGTTTCTCCCCAGAAAATGAGCCAAAATGTTGTGAAAATCTAGTCTTGATGTGCCTGATTCAGTTTTTCTGTCTTCAATTTTCATATTCATTTTTGTGCCTTTTATCTCCAATGGTCGTTCCGCTGTCTTCGGTTTTCAGCCATAGAACGTCCTTTGGATGGACGGAACGTTTCATCTACATCCAAAATTTCTGGCGGCTCAGGACTGAGTTCGGATTGTTTGATCGGATGTCACAATATGCAGTTAACCAATGATGTAATTCTGGAAAAAAAATATCAGTATTATCTACATCGATACGGTCTATAAAAAATACTACAGAAATATTTCCTCTTTCGCACGTATTAAGAAAAAAGCTGACGCGATAATGCTTACCTGGAGTCGAGTGGACTCGTTGAACTCATGATAATGACTTTGTCCATCTAAGGATAGTATAAAACGAGCACGAGGATGGAAAAAACAGTCAGGCGTATTCAAATGTTCACATGTTTTTCTTCACCATATTATTATTTAATTGCGGGCCGCAAACGATTTGATAAAAAATTACTCGGCTTATCTTCTACGCGGTGAAGAAATTATGGAACTTTGGCGCGTGAATGCAGTAAAGGTCATCGAGCACTCAGCATCTTAGTGTTGTCCTGTCCACTATATTTTCCTTTTGTCGAACCTCCACTCAGAGAGGCAGTGGAGAACACAGCCAGCAACAGAGCAACTTAAAAGGCCGTTAAACTTCACCCGTCACTCCCTAACCGAGTATAAGAGCCCCGTCTTTTTGGCTGCCGTGCAAGCTATAAAAACCAGGCATAAGAAAAGTGAGGCTCTAAGGCTCTGCCACATCTTTCTAGCCATCTAAGTACTCTTGATTACAGTCTTGTCACCCTATTGGCCGTACATAGAATTACAGCTCGAGGAAAGCCGACATCTCTCCGTTTGAACACACTGCAAAACTTCTCTTGCCGTGTCCAAGGTAAAACTCTGGAAGTAGGGCAGCTCAAAGTCTCCTCCAAGGTGTCCAAGTCAATAGTGAAATAAAACAAAGCCCAACTTTTCCCAGAAAACCAGTCCTTCTGTTCTCATCTCTTATATTCCTCACCTACCCACGTTTGAATTTATATATATCAAACAAGCACAACACACCCCCACCAATTGCTACCTTGAACATTTAGACAAAATGGGGTTTGCTATAATTCTAATGTGTCTGCTCTTCTACTCTTCTTTCACCACCATATCAGTAGCCCAACAAGCATTCAAGTGCACAGAAAGAACCACATGTCGTTCTTTGGTTGGTTACAAGTCCCCTAACACGACCTCCATCTCCTCCATCCAGAAACTCTTTGGTGTCAAAAACCTACACTCTCTTCTAGGAGCAAACAACCTCCGTTCCTCAACCTCACCAAACTACATGATCCAAGAGCAGCAAGTAATAAAAATCCCAATCCCATGCATATGTTTTAATGGGACAGGTGCCTCAAACAAGATGCCCATTTACACAGTCCAACCAGATGATGGGCTGTATTATATTGCAAACAATGTCTTCATGGGCTTGCTTCCATACCAAAGAATCCAACAAGTTAATAAGATAGAAAACGCTAATGAGATCGACGTGGGTCAGGAGCTCTGGATCCCACTTCCATGTAGCTGTGAGGAAGTGGAAGGCGAGAGAGTTGTGCATTATGCACACTTGGTGGAAGAAGGGAGCACCGTGGAAGAGATCGCAGAAAAGTTCGGGACAACTAATGATACACTGTATAGGCTTAATGGGATTACTAATAACAGTCAACTTATTGCAGCAACTGCATTTGATGTTCCTCTTAAAGGTTAGTAATTAACCTCTTCTTCTTTAATTCTATAAAAGTTGTAGACTTTTTCGAAGTTTCATTTCATGGAGCTTTTTGCTTTGCTAGTTGTTGCCTTTTGTTTTACTAGTTTGGTTCTTTGGTTTCGTTTGATTTGGTCACGTGGAAAAGTAAACTTTACCATTTTTTTCTGGACAAAGACTCTTCCAATTTAGAATAGGTTCTTTCAACTTTTGGTAACATTTTAGCATTTGTCAATTCCACATGAATTTTTTACTGGCTCATTCAGTTCTAGACTAACGGAGGTGGATTCGGCATAAATCATGGATGGGGTTGATTAACTGCTGAATTAACAAATCAATTTAAATTATATATTTTTTGTAAAATTTATGAATTGTTTTGATAAAAATAAATTGAATTAAAATAAAATCTGACCCGAAATAAATTCTGAATCAATAAATCATTGAATTGACCATATTTTATAATTATATTTTTTTATATAATACACAGGAATATTGTTACTATGCGCATACAAACAAGATAATTGAAAATAAACAATTGCAAATCATTATCATCTAACCAAAGAATTTAATTAATGCAAGCTACATGCTCATTAGTCACATTTGTATTTTTTTTCTCTTTTCATATTATTTAATAAGATTAGAATCAATGAGAGATTGTTAAGAGATTTTCTTGTGATTACACGAATCTTGACATAAATAGTTTGAACTGATAGATTTTTTTTTTCCTTATCATTGCTCTAAAGTTATGAAGATTTAAGAGATTTATTTGTAATCAACCTAAATCCTTTAATATTTTTTTAATAATGAAATTGATATAATAATCTTTTTATAAACTATTATTAACGCTTGTTTTTGGGTTTTAAAAGTATTTTTAAAAAAATTAAAATTTTTTTTTATTTTTTTATTTTAAATTAATTTTTTTTATATTTTCATATTATTTTGATGCGTTAATATTAAAAATTGTTTTTAATAAATAAAAAAAATATTATTTTAATATTTTTTAAATTAAAATTATTTTAAAAACAACCAACTGACGTCTTCTATTCAGACCCCACAGTGCCTAGTTTGTGTCATTTTTTATCAATTAAAATAATTAAATTATTTAAACTCCTAGGATCACATCCTTTGCTGGCTGTGTAATAACACAACAGCCAACCAGGAATAAAAAACTTCTACAAGTCTTCACTTCAGTCAATGTCTTTTGTCTTCCTCCCATAGCCCACAGAATTCCCCAGCCGCCCCCCCCCTCCCCTTCCCATATCCAACCTTGAAGAAATCACACCAGAGCCAAAAATGGGTTTCCATTTCATTCCTCTACTTCTCACCCTACTCTTATTCTCTACACTCCCCACAAAATCTTCATCCCAAACCTTCAAATGTAGCTCACCTTCCACATGTCGTTCCCTCATTGACTACATCTCTCCAAACACAACAACTCTTTCCCACATCAAAACCCTCTTTTCCATAAAAAACGTTCGTTCCATCTTAGGCGCGAACAACCTCAATCTCTCCACGTTACCAAACTTTACAATACCTGCAAAACAGCCCATCAAGATCCCATTTACTTGCTTGTGCATCAACAACACTGGTCTCTCAAACAAGCAACCAATCTACACCGTCCAAAAAGATGATGGGCTTTATCATATAGCAGCAGAAGTTTTCTCAGGGCTGGTAACATACCAAGAAATTGCTGCTGTTAATAATGTAACAGACGTTAATTTGATCAAGGTTGGACAGAAGTTGTGGATTCCTTTGCCTTGTAGCTGTGATGATGTTGATGGGGTTGAAGTGGTCCATTATGGACACGTGGTGGAAGCTGGGAGTTCTTTGGAGTTTATTGCTCAAGAATACGGGACTAGTAGAAATACACTAATGAAGCTTAATGGGATTGCCAATGGCAGCTCTCTTTTGGCTGGTCAAGTTCTTGATGTCCCTCTCCAAGGCCAGTTAATCTAATTTCAGCCTTTGATGCATCATTTAATTTTTATTTTTAGGTATTCTCGTGACAGCTTTCGTTATTAGTCTCTAATCTAGTCAAAATCAAACTATTCATGATCCCACACGTTCTTAGTACTTGTGGACATATTTGATGGATAACATTCAGGTAGCTCTAAGTGGTTCATCGATTGACTGATTAGATGCTAAATTTTTTCAAAAGGAAGTGGTTGAAGAAGGGGGCATATACTAGATGTTTTTGGGAGTTTAGCTGAGGATATTTTTTAAAATGTCAAACACCATCTTTGTAAAATTGAATTTTGCTTTCTAAGTGGATATTTTTTTTCCTAGTGGTGTCGAGTTGGAAATGGTAGAAAGTGGGAAATCATTATTGTTACCCGATAGAAAAGGCACCATGTCACGCCGTGTGGCTTGGCATTATCTACAAATAAATAGCTGTGAGCCAGTCTTGTCAATTTATTGAAGTTTGTATGGTCCCCCGCCTTGCTTGTTTGCTACCTTTCCTGCCCGCTGATTAAGCTGTGCACAGTTCTGCAGATGTAGATAATAATCTGCGGGTCTTTTGTTTCATACGGCATGTTAGTCTTCTTGGCTCATTATGTTTCCTAAAAGATATGTCCTGCCATCCTGTGCCATATGTATTAACACTTCTGCTGGGAATCAATCCTTGATAGTGCTAGGAATGTGCAATGGCTTTGTGGTTTGATTCTCTATGCTGTAAGGATATTTGATTCCTATTTTCCTACTCTATCCCTTGGAAAGCAAGGGAGAGGATCGAATCCGAGACTTCTTAGGGAGAGGGGTACGCGGGACGGATGCCAGTTGAGCAACAACCTACAGGTTCATTGGCATTAAACGTGCAATAATATTTCTAACTTAGCAATAAGTGATCAAATATTTCTATTTGCCAAACATTTTTAGGAATGTGTTTTTGTGCATTTGAATTTCAAGTTGTAGATTGAATGGCAGTTTTTAGCAGCTCATCCTCATGAGCTTATTGTTGTTTCCTACTGTTAAGTTTCAGGATTCATTTTGGACTAATTATTGGGTGTATGTATCATGACTAAATTATTTACTACGAAATTCTGTGACAGTGCACTGCTCTTTCTTGATCTTGTAGCTGTCTTCAAATGTTTGTGTTATTCATTAATGTAGTTATCCGAACTAATAATGTTCTAATCATGCTGATTTACAGCTTGTAATTCATCGGTGAGAAGTGACTCAATGGATTCTCCGTTCCTTGTTCCTAATAACACCTATTTCTTCACTGCTAAAAATTGTGTGAAATGCAAGTGTGATGCCGCAAACAACTGGATGTAAGTTTGATGTGCAAATAGCTTTGTTGTATTGAAATACTCACTCAAGTGGATATTGTGGGGATTCTTGATTTGGTATAATTCCTTTTCTCTTATTCTCCAGATTACAATGTGAACCGTCCGGAAATAAACCATCCAATCGGTCAACCTGTCCTGCTATGCAATGTGAAGGTGGCTCGTTAACAATCGGCAACACCGCAACTTCTGGTTGCAACACCACAACCTGTGCCTATGCCGGTTTTAGCGGGGACCAAAACATCTTCACAACTCCAGCCACACAGTCCACTTGTCCAGTTACTACAGGTAATTGCTCACAATAACACTCTTAACTATAGTAACAAACAGCTTGATATAGTATTCTATGAGGATTGGATTAACGTGATGATTGTGAACTTACTATGTTGTCTTTTGATGGTGGACAAAACAGCTCCCGGTGGAAGTCCTGGCAATTTTGCTTCAAGGATTGGTCTGAGTAGGAACTACTTGTTCATCTGTATTCACATGATTCTGTTTCTTGTATATCTTCTTTAATTAGTAAGAAACGGTGCTTCTCTCTGGGTGTTTTTTTTTGGTTTATTACGGGGATGTAAGAATACAATTTCTTGATATTGGGTCATATGAGTAATCATTTATTCAACAAATAAAGGATGATGAAGGCATTGCTAGCTTTAGATTCTCCAGCTTACAGAGTTGAATCTTAGCTTGAGGCATTGTTTTTATCACTAGCTGCCGCTCTCGTTTGAGTACGCATTAATGCTTGACAAATGCTGGAATTGATTTGGGCCACCAAGAAATAGCATTAGCTGGTGGTTTTGCCACTGCGTAAAAGTCAACAAGAAGAGAAAGAGGCGACTTCAAGAGCCCATGGCATTGCATCCCACGCCGAGGGACGGGATCGCTTGGGGTTGAGTTTTTGTGTTCTTTGTAATATTTATTTATTATAAACGTTATTGATTCACGTGTAGTAAATACGATCATTTTAATATTTAATTAATATATTAAATTACCATTTGACAAAACAAATATTATTTTACAATTATATAGATTAGGTCGGGTACTGGTTAAAACAGGAAACCTATCTATCCAATTGGATTAAACATATTTATTAAGTTCAGCGAGTTGATTTGAAAAATTCTCAAAGCTGGATTGAGTTTTAAATTAATTTTAATAAGATATTAATCTATTAAAATTTAGTTGAACCGATTAAATTTCACTAAGAAAACAAAACTATATTATTTTAATTGCAGATATCAATCCGGTTTAATCAATAATTCAATGACTCCGACCCATTTCCCGCGTCAATCCTCGAATTAGGTAACACATCTATTAGGACAGGTATCTACATAGTGGGCCCAATTATCATCTCTAGGAAAAGCCCATGTAAACCATAAAAAAGCCCATAAAAGAACAGCAGCTTAACTAGTACGGCCACTATTTTATAGTATATATAAACACCGATCTTTTCGCAAGTTTCAGTTCAGTTTGCAGCACATAAGACCGAGTGACAGGCACTTCGGTCATGGCGACGTTGATACACCTCGTAAGTTGTTAAGGATGTCTTCTCCTGTTTTTATCTCTTAAAAAGAACCCAGAAAACCCTAACTAGGAAAGATAAAGCCTTTTCTCTCATCTGTTTTTCTTTTCTTGTTATTCTATCTGACTATCATTTTCCATAACTTCCTCCCTTATCCTTTTGGTCGAAACCAAAGAAAAATTTCTCCAAAATTTCACTTCTTTGAATCAAATTCCCCTTCTTTATGTAATTCTATGAAGAAAAGTTAGTTTCTTTGTGCCCTTTTGTGTATAATCTCATTTCCTTGATCATTTTGTATTTTGTACTCTGTTTTTGTACTCCATCTTTGTTTTTCTGTACTCTGTTTTTGTTTTCATAAACCCAGTTAGAATCTTGTTATTTTTTGATAAACTTCAGAATAATATTACTTTTGAATGGAAAATAAGAGCTACGTGTTTAATTTTTAAAATTTGGGAGTCATTTTTGTCTTCTTGCTGTTGCAGTGATATAGAGGAGTTAATGATCTGTTATTGAAGTTTAGAGGAAGAATTAATTTGCTGATAATGGCTAGTACTCGAAAATTCAGTGGCAACACACTTTGTAGTGGATTGACAAGTAGAAGTAGTAGTGAACAGAGTAAATTAACAAATGTAAAGAGGCAACTTTGTTTGCCGAGTCAAAATGAAGTTCCTAAAAGTTTGGGGGGCGGGGATGCTGCGTCGAGAAAGTGTCATTTGTGTGCCGAGCAGATGACTTCTTTGTTGCCTCTGGTGATCAGACGCAGGAAGACGCGGTTTGGGGTGGTTTATAGTCAGTCAAGTTCTGGGTATGGTGTGGATTCCACTGGTGTGCAGGAGAGATTAGTTTTAGAAGAAGAAGAGCGCGACATTGTTAATGGTTTGAGAGATGAAGAAATGTAAGATCAAAATTCCATCTTTTCATTAGTTTGATTATTTTTTTTGTGCTGAATATGAAGAGATTCTTTAATGTAGTAGTTGTTTGTGGGGTTTCATGAATGATGATGTTGTAAAAGTCTGCAAATTGGCTGTTTTTAGAATGTCATTATTGGAAAATTCATGAACTTTTTGAAGCAAGATATTTTGTACTGTCCTTTTCTTTTGTATTTGAGACAAATTAGTTATAATCATGCATCGTAGGTTACAAATATCATCAAAATTGAAGAAGCATTGAGATTTACAATTTTTTTCCGTGAAATAAAACTAAGTAACATGCTTTCTGCCTTCTAGGATTGGTAATGTTCCTTTGGAAATTTTAGGATTATTCATATGTGCTGGTACTTGTTTTCTTGATTTTGTTGCAGTGAGTCAACCGGGGTTCCAATCAATCTACCACATTCTTCAGATGTCAAACATGAGCTTATAATGCTTTCTTTGCCTGCAATTGCTGGACAGGCTATTGATCCCTTTGCCCAGTTGATGGAGACAGCTTTTATTGGCAGATTAGGTATTGATCTGCTCTTGCATTTATAGCTTTCTTTATGTATTTATGCTTACCTGGTTCTTCATCCCTGATTACTGATCTGTTTAACTTTTTCCCTGCTCTTTCTTTCTTAGGTCCTGTAGAGTTGGGTTCTGCTGGTGTTTCTGTTATGATCTTTAACAATATATCAAAGCTATTCAATATTCCTCTTCTAAGTGTTGCAACATCATTTGTTGCTGAAGACATTGCAAAGAATGCAACCAAAGATACTACTTCAGGTATAAATTTATATCTGCAGTTGATGTTATGAATGCCATTTTGAACACGGGCCTCATCACAGTACAGCAAGTACTGACTGATGATTTTATATGATTATTTTTATATGGATGGCTTGTTTTACAGAAAAGGGCATTCAGGAAGAAAACAGTAATAATGGTAAACCTATTGGGGTGGTTGAAAGAAAGCAACTATCCTCTGTGTCCACTGCTTTACTATTAGCTATTGGGATTGGAATCTTTGAGGCTGTAGCTTTGTCTCTGGGATGTGGATCATTTCTTAACTTGATGGGCATTACAGTGGTAAGTTTTAAATAAACTAAATTCATGTGACATTTCGTTTAATTATGAGCATCTTTCTCTGCACCCATCTCGAGCTTCCTATCAAGACTCACTAAAACTAGCGATTTGTCATGTTACTCCATTTGTACATTACTAGATCGATCATTTATGGAGAGAGTTATCCAGCGTTATCATATTTTGAACAGGGTTCACCAATGCGCATTCCTGCAGAACGATTTCTTTCACTGAGAGCCTTTGGTGCTCCTGCTGTTGTAGTTTCCTTGGCTCTGCAAGGCATTTTTCGTGGCTTCAAGGATACTAAAACCCCTGTTTTTTGTCTTGGTAAGTGCTTAATTTCACTGTTGATTTTCTCACTAAATCTTGATTTAATCTGTGGCACTTTAACTGTTTGGAGGGCAAGAGAAATTCTTATGATGAATGCTTGAAATGATATTGTTACTTGTTCGATCTCTTTCTTTTTGCTGTCTCAGCAGTTAATCTAGAATGTCATACTCTTTCTTTGTCTCTTCCAATTGTTAATGTAGTTCTTCCACATGCAGGTTTGGGTAATATATCAGCTATATTTTTATTTCCCACACTCATGTATTATCTTAAGTTGGGTGTCACTGGGGCGGCTATTTCCACAGTAGTGTCGCAGTATGTTCTCTATGCTCTCCAAGCATTAATATTCTTCTTCAGTTATGGTATTTTGATACATGTTTAACAATAATTGATATTTTATGTTCTAGATACCTTGTTACTATTTTGATGGTTTGGCAGCTAAATAAGAGGGTTATATTATTACCTCCAAAGATTGGAGAACTCCAATTTGGCGTCTACATGAAATCTGGTGAGTTTTTTCCTTAAATTAATATAAAGAAACTAACCAAATGATACTTTTCCTTAAATTAATATAAAGAAACTAACCAAATGAGACGTCAACTGCTATTGAGTTAAAGTTGTTTACCGTTCTCTACTTCATGCCTACATATTACTATACTTTTATCTTGTTTTGCTGAGGTTCCTTTTTATCTTATAGGTGGCTTTCTTATTGGAAGAACTCTTTCTGTTTTAATGACCATGACATTGGCAACATCAATGGCAGCTCGTCAAGGTGTGGTAGCAATGGCTGCACATCAGATATGTATGCAGATATGGTTGGCTGTATCTCTTCTCACAGATGCATTCGCTGGATCTGGTCAGGTACTTATCACCACAACTTATATCTACTTGTTTATACTCTATTATCCAGTCTAGCTCCTTATTTTCCCCTAAAAGAAGTTCCTCATTTTTTAAAATTCTAAAAATGGGTGAAGCAGTATAGATTCATTTGAATTGCAATCATCCGAAGGTATATTTGTGTTTAAAGCAAGACGCCCATTTAATAACAGAAGTATAGCTGATAGGTTAGTACTAAAGGGAATATGTGTATCCAACAGAATTGCTTATGAACTAATTCCTTATTGTGCATATGGAAGTTTTGCATTTCCAAAAAGTTGATGTGAACTTCCATTTGACATGTCTATAATTTTTAGTTCCCTTCCACATCAAATATCTAGCCAGTGATTCAACACATTATTTCTTGAACTTTGATGCCTGATTTTTGTGTTTTGTAGGCTCTAATTGCAAGTTACTCATCAGAAGGTGACTACATGACTGTGAAAGAAGTCACAAACTTTGTTTTAAAGGTGGGCTTTCCTTTCCTTTCTACTGTGTTCTGAGTTTTTATCTTGGGATAACTATTTTCTCAATTTGCTCATAGCTCAATGCACTTGTTTTCCTAGATTGGACTAGTTGTGGGTGTTTTCTTGGCTGTGATTCTGGGTGTATCTTTTGGTTCCGTAGCCACCTTGTTTACCAAGGATGCTGATGTATTAAGAATTGTGAGAACTGGGATATTGGTATGTGTGCCTATCTATATTGGTGTTCTTTCAGATTTTATACGGTTTTATTTGTCTGACTGCTCCATATTTGTAGTAATTTGATTTCAAAATTTTTCAGTTTGTTAGTGCTAGCCAACCTATCAATGCCTTAGCTTTTATTTTTGATGGTCTACATTATGGTGTTTCTGACTTTCCATATGCAGCGAAATCTATGGTAAGCTGCAACTCTGTAATTTCCTTTTCTTTCCCCGAACATCCATATTTTGTGTTAATCTTCTGCCTGGTAAATGATCTACAGATGTTGGTTGGATTAGTATCATCTGCCTTTCTGCTCTATGCCCCACCAATTATGGGCCTCCCTGGGGTTTGGTCTGGTTTGGCTCTCTTTATGGGCTTGCGTACAGTGGCAGGATATATGAGGTGAGTTGAACGATATTTGGTGAATTATTTAGTTTCCATGAACAAAGACCGAGTTTGCATCTATAGTTTTGGTTTAGGGATGATAAACTACTACTTTTTTTCTGTGCTTTCTTGATCTTGTAGTTGCCTTCAAACCTATCCTGTGCTTGTGCCCAAAGCATGTTTTTGCTTAGTGCTATTTTTCTATATATACATACACATATTTCTTCATCCTAACTGTGTATTTATTTGTGTTTTCAGATTACTATCAAAATCTGGTCCATGGTGGTTCATGCATGAGGATTTGGAGGCTGTTCAGGTTTGCTAGTGTTCAGGATACGGGTAACCCTTTTTCCTGTTTAATTTCCCCTCGCTGTAATTATTTACTTGCTTAGTTTTGATTTCCACTGGACTTAATTCTGCCAGAAAATTATTAACCAGGCAATTTAGCCTTCAGAAAGGCAACGTACCTCATAAAAAGGGAGGACAAAAACAGAACTTCAGATGTTGGATTAATGTCCAGGTAGTGCTGGTGAAGAGTTATGAGACAGGATAGAACAACACTGCTTGCTTCTTTATTGGTGTGAAGGTCATTGTTTTACACTGCTGATTAAAGAACCACATTGAATAGCAATTTTGACTCAAAGTTGTTTTGTTTCCTCTAACCTTAATTCACTGATGATCAAGAAGTTTTAGTAAAAAAAGGAAAAAAAACATTCAAATGTTGCACCTATTGGCTATTACACTGTATTGAGTAGAGATAATTGGTTATTTTTCATCTGCTTTATTTTTCTTGCGATTCAATGCTTGTTTCAGATTTAACCATTTCTTTTCGAGCTTGCTAATTGAGCTTGGAACAAACTCCAATCAATGGCAGGATAGTTGGAGTAATGCACACGGCTTGAAAAAATTTTCTGCTGGCTCTTGAGGCTATGATTTATTCTCCTGGCCAACAATTTTTTATTATTTATTTTATCCTTTGTTATATTGAACAAAGCTGGAAAAAATCCCCCATTTTGTAGAAGATATTTAGTTATTCGATGATTTTTAATCATTGATTCGTAAAAAAAAATATGAATCTACGTTTAGATTCCTGCTTCTAGCGCTTGCCTGACCTAGAGTTGATCATAATGATGTTTTGAATTTTATTTTATTTTAAATCAAATAAGGTTTTAACCAGGTTACGAGATGACTTGTCGGATTGATTATGTCAAATCTGGTATATTTTAGATTGATTTTTTCGGATACCCAACCCAGGCCACGGGTTGGGTTAGCCAGGTATAGGTTTAACTACCGGCCAGTTTAATAACTGCTGCATGTAAGCTGTGTGGTAATCGTTATCCTTTTATAGAAATCTTTGGTGTAGTCTAGGATTTTTACCTAAATTAGACTGTCTAACGGACTCAATAAACAAGACAAGCCTTGTTTTGTTGACAAAGGAGGATGATCAACAACACCACAACGCCCTCATGTTTTACAAGAAAAATATTTTTCTGAAAAATGTGTCGTGTTTCATTATTTGGCTATGTTGATAGAATTTGCTGGGAAGCAATTGTTTAGTTTTGGTTTTATATGAAAAATAACTCTAAGAAAGAAAAACACGAACTAATTAGTGGTGGGATCCCTAGAACCGTAAGTTGTTTTTTCTTGTTTTTGTGTTTTTTTTTTTATTATTATTATAAAATTTTTTTAATCACCAAGTTTTCTCAAATGAACCAAACATGAGAAAATGAAAAAATAAAATAAAATTTAGAATCATTGTTTACGTGAAACAACGTAGTCCTTGAAAATTTACTGAATCACTAATTTAGTCGAGCGTAAATCTCACTTGAGATGGAAAAATCTGAGATCATCAGATGGATAGTCATGCATCATCACCTGGGATAGTCTGCTGGTCCATAAGGTTCGAACAATTCAGCAAAGAATCCCTTCTTTCTCTTAGGGTTCCATCCCATGTCTTTGCACAGTTGATCATTATACCATATATGAAGGGCGCTGATGCATGATCAACCAACATGAATATTGCTTCATATATTGATCTCATTTTTCGGCATTATTTTCTGTCTCTTCTATGCAAGGTATCTTGAATGTGCCATCAAGAAGCTCTGTCAGCCACCGGCATCTCATCTCTGAGGTGTACAAGATTGCAACACTTTCTGAGAATCCAATCACTGCGAGTTGTGGAATTTGCGGATGAATGCGCCCTGCCTGTTTTACAAATCACACAGTATTAGTCCTGTAATATTCTCGGTTAAATTCTATAAGGCCACAAAAAATGGTTAAATTTAATGTTTGATCATCAACGTGGATCATTGTAAGGGGACATTGCGTCCAGAAGTTATTGTTTCTTTAAATATAATGCCATCAACACATATTGCAGCCTAACAGTACTCTTTCCTGCAAAGCATACAAGGAATCACTGGATCGGGATCTCAAATATCCAGTCCTATTATTCCTTAGAAATTGAGAGGAAAAAAGAGGTTTTAAATGTTGTTCATCCTACAGTAATGATCGGTTTCTACTTAACATAAAAGGACATAAAAGAAAATCAACTTTTGTTGATAGAATAATAGCTTCAAAATTTAGATTGAAAGAAATTATACAGACAACTTTATTAAAAACAAACCGATAGACATCTTTTTGGTTTAAAAAGATAACTTTATTTCAAATAGACTCTGAACCGACACGATTCAACAGTTCATATGCAAACTACTGTATAAAATGCTCAAGATACATTGCTGTATCGATTCTGCATGCTAAGGCCTCTCCATGTCTTTAAGGTGAGACATAATCTGCAGGTCCATAAGGCTCAAACAATTCAGCAAAGAATCCCTTCTTTCTCTTTGGGTTCCATCCCATGTCTTTGCACAGTTGATCATTATACCATATATGAAGGGCACCGATGCATGATCTGCGGTAATATCGACCAGAATATTGCTTCCGATGTTGGTCCCATTTTTCGGCATCTTTTTCCATCTCCTTTATGCTAGGTAACTTGAATGTGCTATCAAGAAGCTCTGCTATCCACCGGCATCTCATTTCTGATGTGTACAAGTTTGCAACACTTTCTGAGAATCCAATCACTGCTAGCTGTGGAATTCGCGGATGAATGCATTCCCTGAAGAATAAAAACTCCCTAAGAAATTTTGGTCCTTGTACAATTTACACATCATGAAACTTACCGACTTATCCTGTTTTACACGTCAAAAAATTTAGTCCTGTAGAGAGGACAGGGAAAAACTATAGTAACCTGTAGAGAGGAACAGATGAATCAGGGGACCCAAGTATGCAATCTTGAAACATTTTGGACTCAAAAATGTCTTTGAGCTTCTTTTCACCTTTAAATCCTGTAGCCAATATGACCAAGTCGGTCTCCAGTGGTGTATCCTCACCTTGAACTTTAATGCCTTCTTTGCAGAAGCTAAAACTGGGAGCTTTCTTCAGTATGATGCTTCCCTCTTCAACTTTATCATAGAATCCTTGAGGAACTGTTGCAATCAAACAAGAATTAAGTTCTTGAAGAAAACTATGCTTTGGAACCATTCCAAACTTTGCCAAACGGAGCTTCTTCTCGATATCGCTTTCGACGAATTTTGAAAATGCCAATCTCTGTGAATTTATTACAGATAAATCAGTCCACTAGGACAACAACCTTTATGGTATAAAGCGAAGGGACATTTACCAGAGGTGCAAGAATTATTGCCAGCAGACTGAGTAGGAATCCTTCACCAGGCTTATGAACCATGAGCTCCGAGAAGCGGTTGAGATACAGATAAGGTAAGGGCACTCCCCATGGATTGTAATCAGGGACGTTCCAATGTTCAGTCCTGTATAAAACTCTGCAAGGATGCTCAACCCCTGCATATATGAAGATAATAATGACCATAAGATAAAATATTTCTGTGCCAAATCTCAATAAAACTCGTACTATTTTTGCTACCATTTGCTATAGAGCACTCCATTGCAATATCCATTGCAAATTTTTGGAATCCCACGACAGTAACTCGCTTGCCTCTTACAAAGTCTCTAGCACTTTCATAATCCATGTTGGCATAGTCCATGGAATGTATCACGTCACCATGGAATGCTTCCGGGCCCTTGTCAGGAGGGAATTCAGGAATGTTTGGAACATCACTGAATCGTCCAATGCAAAGGATCACAAAGTCCACCTGGTAAACCTGTGTTTTTGCTAAATATTAATTAGGATCATAAGGTTTTATGAAAGAGCATGACTGAATTACAATCACTTATCAAAACTTGCCGAAACCATGCACTTAGATCATATCCCACGAAAAATATTGATGTAACTATCACTAACATAGTAGATAGGCATACCTCAGTTGAAAGCTGGTTCTGTGTGTCCTGTGCTTCAACTATCCATTTCCCCCTTGAGCTGAAGGGCTCCCCGTTTCCACCCCACAAGCTCCATGACTGCATCTCTTCATCGGATGCGCCTTGATACTTGATGCCAAGTACTTTAGTACTGAACTTGATGTGCTTAAGCAAGTCAAAATGATGTGCATATGACTGCAGGTAATCCAAGACTTGATATTGGTTCGGAAAGAGTTCCGTGACTGAATCTGGCCAGGGAAAATCTGAGAACTGATATGCTGGTTTTGGAGTCTGCAGCTTTGTAGTCTCTACTGTATTAATCCATGCTCCTCCAATGCTGTTTCTTGCTTCAAAAACAATTGGATTAAAACCCTTTGAGACTGTGTATTTACAGGCAAGAAGGCCACTAACACCAGCTCCAATAATTGCTACCTGTTTCTCCATTGCTTCTTTTTTTTCCTTTCCTACAGCAGCTAGTCTCTTATGTACTTAAAGATCGATCGCAAGCGAAGTTTCTACATAATCTGCCAACCTTATCTACTCCTAGTTTCAACCAGTAAACTTGTTTGACTCGTACATTTTTTTGATATATTTTTTATATTTTTTATTCAATATCTTAAATATTTTATTATTATTCTATTTTAAATAAAATTTAGATTTTAACAATTTAATAAATATCATGAATTATTGTCTTTGTTTTAATTACTGACGATAAATTTTGAATTACTATTTAGTTTTATTAGTTTTGAAAATATAATATTTTAGAAAATTATGAAATAATATGTATTTTTAAATAATTTATTTTTTTTGTTATGTTAGTTATAAGATTTGATATAAATAAATTGTTTTTATGATATTACTTTTTCATTGTCGGTCATGATTCGGGTAATGACAAAACTCCATATTAAACATATATTGCATTTACCACAGCCTCTTTTTTTTTTTTGTAGAAGTTGAATGAAAGTGCAATTCTCAATAGGATTACCTCTATGTCGACGATGGTAAGGAACAAAAACAGATGTAAATCCTAATTAAGAACGTAAGGGTGCTGAGAGATGACAGGGTCTGGTCAAGATTAATACAGCAAAATTAACATGGTAGACTCGTAAATAAGTCGGTTCTTCTAACATCAAATCTTGCTCTCTTAGCTCATAAATATTGTTTAATCTTAATCATTAAGCACCGAATGATATTTAATCATCAAATCGCATGTTAACTCAAATTCCTGCATATCGAAAGCAATGAAAAATTAGATGGCTGTCTTTCGGTTAGGGGGAAAGTGCAATCATCCAGCAAAGTTATCCAGCGGCTACCCGCAGCTCTTATCGTTATGCTAGAACCTGGCTAGAGATACTGAAGCCATTGATGCGGATCTTGTCTTCCTGTTTACCGACACAGATTTCAGGACCTAGCATACAATGCATTAATATAAAGATAAATGGTATATTAAATGGAATTGCTTAATATAAATATATTGTTCCCCATGGTATGTATGTGCATATCAAAATGAATTGATTTTAATCTATTAATATTTAAAATATATATTAAATATTATTCTCTTATTAAGTTGGTTGAACTCACCCTTTATTTTTAATATTATTTCAAGTTGTTAAATTCTATTAACAAGTGTATTTTATTGAATGTTCTTGCTTTTTTGATTTTGTTCAATATGCCTTACTTATTTTTCAAGTTTTTTTTTATAGTTTTGATTTGATATCTTAGCCGCTCTACTATTATCCTTTTTAATTAAGTTTAGATTTTGAAAATGTAATGAGTATTATGAATTATTATTTTTGTTTTAATTATTGATAAGAAGTTTTGAACTATCATTGAGTTTTATTAGTTTTGAATAATATAATATTTTGAAAGATTATGAAATGCTGTATATTTTTAAGTTACTTGTTTTTTTGATATGTCCGTTCAGAAACTTAACGTACATGAGATGTCCTTACAACACTACTCTTGCGTTTCCAGTTGTGGACCCGAATTCGGGTCATGACAAAGAAACTTGTTTAACTTATCCAATTTTTTTTTACTTATATTATTTTTTGGATTTTTCACCTTTTCTTCCTAAGAACTCATTACATTAATTATACTATTTTTTTTTTTTGAATTTTTATTGTATCACAACAATGTATATGATTGGCCTCAGTTCCAAAGATGATTTCCTTGTAAAACTTAAAAAAATGTGTAAGAATTTAATTAGTCAGGCGCCCCCGTGTAAGGACAGCCTTGACACCCTTATGTGTTGATCTCAGGAAACTCAAGTCATGCAGCTGTCCTTGATTTTTGATAGCCATAAATGGCTCACTTTGGCATTTAACCATTGATTTGAAGTACATTTCTGGGTCAAAGCTGAAAGACATTGCTTACAACTGCAGTGACTTCATCATGTTTTGTCTTCAAAAGTAATCTTATGGTCACTTCCTTCCACCAGCATCCAGTATTCCTGTAGCCAGGATAGTTCCCATCTTGCCTATGGCCTTTTCATGCTTTCAAGAATTATCTTTTCCAATTTTTTTCTTGGATAAGAGGTGTACGTATACAAGATTAGCATTTTCAATACATTGAAAGTTTGTCTAATTTTACATAAAATGGCAAAAGGAAGAACTAAGATATTGTATTGCAATACCTGAACGCTGCAACGCGAGAATCAATGTTTCCATTCATCAGGACCATGACCATTTCCATCGCAATAAGTGCACCTTGACGGACAAAATCTAGCTACAGCATCTGATGTCAAAGGTTCTGGCAACGATATAGCCTCACCCAAGCCAGTGCCTGCACAGGAAATGCCTACTGCGAAAGCTGCACCATATTGTACATGAGGGTTGTAGGATTCCAATAGAAGGGAGACAATTTGAGGAGTACGCAGTTTCGAGGTGCGGTGGGATTTACCACAATTTACAGCTCCAGTGATATTAAAAGCGGAACATAAAAAATGTAAACTGAGGAGAGAACTAGAAAGCTAAAATCCAAAGAATAGCATACTTAGAGCAAGTAAATGAGTAATTATGTTAATCAGACAGGAGAAGCAATCGATCAATATCTGTGCTAGAAACTAGAAGCTAAGAAGCAGGAGTGCCAAGGGCCAAGGGGCATATACTCGATGCCGGGCCTGAACATTAAAGACTGTATTATTTGAATTGGAACATTAAAGACTGTATCAGGAACCTGGAGAAAAAAATGAACAACTTAATGTTGAAACATGTAATTATAGGAAGGATTGCGTATATATTTTGTTGAACTTGTAAACATCTTGCTTGCATGCAAGGTTAAAACATTCCTCAAAAGACGAGACATAAGATACAGATCTGGTTATGGAAGATATATATAGTTAGTTAACCACAACACTTAATAATGAAATATAACACGTCTATGATCGATTGTCCTTTGGTGAGAAACTAATGTGGATGCCATCTCCAAATCCCAGAATAGGATTTCTACCAATGTTTCCTTGCTTGATTATATTCCACCTATCAGAATCCAAATTCAGAAAGCCATTAGCAATCTACATCCAACGTATCTGTACATGAGCAATATATATATATATAAAAGCTAAGACTCAGTTACCTGTATTTGGTGACTAATTTGTGAAGGAAGATTGCCATTAACAATTTAGTGAATTCTGATCCTGCACATTGTCTCCTTCCTCCACCGAAAGGCATCAAGTTCTTAGAAACAGCATATGAATCAAATTCCTACATTTCATTGAACATTAACAAATGTAAGTCTAACGAATAATAATTTGGATCTTGCACTTGAATTTGTTTCGTTGTGGAATTACGTACCTTCCACCTCCAGGGGTTGAACTCAAGTGGATCCTTGAATGTAGTAGGATTTAAATGAAGGGCAGAATTTACAACCATGATAACCCAACCAGCTGGAATTGTATAACCTGAAATACAATCCCCATTTCATAAAAAACTTGATCATAACATTACGCAATTAGAAATTAAGAAGAGATTAAATGTCACTAAGAACATATTTACCTTTCACCTGTATATCCTGCAATGATCTTCGTAGCAAACCGGGGGCGACGTTTCCCAGCCTAAGTGTTTCATTGATAACCTGTGATTTCACAGAAAATTAATCAAGTTTTATAAGATTATTGCAATAAATCAGATTCACTTGAAAGAAAAAAATAATGAGATTACAGAACAGACCTGAAGTGTAAAGGTCATGGAATTATACTCAGCCCATGTTAGTGGGGAATCCAGATTTTCCCTCCTTTTCAGAACTGCTTCATGCTCAACCTGATAAAGTTAATCAGAAATGTCTGGTTAAATTTATTAAGTTAACTAGTAGGTTTGTTAATACGAATTGCATAGACTTACTGTCAACTCCTCTAGTACCGAAGGATGATCTCCAATTAACTTCAGGGCTAGTGTCAGTGCTGCTGAAATCGACTCAAAGCTGGCGAATAAGATTCCAAAGATCAGATTGACAATAAAATCCTCAGTCAAGAACTTCTCTTTATCCATGTCAGCTATGACTTGATCAAGAAAATCTCCTCGCTGCGATTCGGCTGGTGAATTCATCCTTTCCTTCAGTGTATTCCTTAATATGTTCAGCGTGCTATCTTTCTCCTGAACAATGAATGTTAAGATATAAAAATTGATTGATCCTTCGATTTAGAAAAGAAAAGGTTTTAAGGTGATGGTACCTTTTATTTTATTTTATTTTAATTACCTTTAAACATTTGTGGTATGTTGTGCCAGGGATATTCAAGGGCAAGCACATGAAAGCGTCGATGACCTTGGTGAACTTTTCGCTTATCTTGTCCGATGAGTTTTCTGCATCATAGCTAAAAAGTTGTTTGGCGGTAAAGTCACAAACCATCTGCAGTGGCAGGAAAATTATCAAACAGCATGAAAAATGAATTTGTTAGAAGTGATCAGTGTCTAATATCAGTGAGCTTGGAGTTTACAATTGAAACAGCTGGTTTGACATCGATCGATCCGTTGCTTGACCACATTTGCAAGGACTTGCTAACAATGTTTTCAACTTGAGGAAGCAGCCTTTCCTTAAGGTTCTCAGAACCAAAATGAGTCAGAGTCAGGCTTCTTGCATATTTGTGAATGATACCGAAAGCATTAGTCCTAGATTCACCACTTTGTGCGAAAAGCTTAGAAAATGAGTCCAAATACCACATCTCAACCAACTTCCCTTCATTTTGAAAGATGTAATTGTTGATTTCAGGATCAGCAGACACCACAGCAGGTCGTCCAAGGATGTTTGTTCGAAAAATCGGTCCGAACCTGAAAAAAGGGAAATATTATATAGCAAGTAATTTTGAGCAATGTTTTACTTGAAGGAAAGAACTAATAAGACGGTTGAATGCTACTATTCTTACCTTTGAATTCTTTTCTTGATGAAAGGGTGAAGGTCAAGAGAATAACTTGGAATAATCAATTCAAGAGTCTCCCCAATGATTGGCAACCCCATGGAACCTGGAGGCAGAACTCCATTACATGTTGGGTTCCTCCATCTGTTAATCCAGTGAGTGTAGTATACAGCAAGCACAGCTAGAGCACACAACACAATTGTCCACATTTTTAACTCGTTTCAGTGCCAAACACAAAAAAACGAGGACTTTGGAGAAGTCACAGAGGATGGGTACAGATTTATAAAGACAGAATTGCTAGAACAGGGCAAATGCCAATTGCATAAAAATTATCGGTGCCAAGTAATTCTATTGCTGCACAGGGACTAACCATTGGCTTAAAGTAGTGACAACCTGAGGAATCTTGAATAAAGACACTGCAAGGTAGCTGGTGATATGTTCAAGGAGTAGAAATGTACTGTAAGTCCATGTTTTTTGAAGTTCTTGCTAAAAGAACAACAACAAAAGATAAAAGATAAAATTTTTTATATTATCCTTGTTTTGTACTCACTATATGTTGAAGAACAATGAAAGGTGATAGATTAGTTTAGTCCTGTCCAATTCTCTATGTTGTTAGCAGGAATTTTCAGACTAATTTGGAGATAGGACTCTTTTGGAGCTTCTACCATTTCTCTTGAGATTCTGACTACGGATTTCAATTTAAATTCTCTAAAATGGGGCATTGCCAGGGGGCTGGCTAAGTGCTGAAACAAAGAAACGAATCAAAACCTAGCCTGGCCCAAGTCCCTAAATATTTTTGTTTCTTTATTATCATGCCTCATCCAGACCCAAATATATATTCTTAATTTTTTTCTAACTACTTTTTTCAGTTTTAATAATAATTTAAAAAATCAGGCTTGTGTTCGGCATAGACTTGGATTGCCTTGTTCATCAGTACCTGAGCCTGAAAGTCAGGCCTGAAGCTCGTCTTGGGCTTGAACCCAGTCAGGCCTGAAGCTCATCTTGGGCTGAAACTGATACATATTCAGTCTTAAGAAACATTAGAAATGCATCATTCTGATAATTTAGTTCCAATAAATCATGATGATATTGCAAGGCTGCCCCACGCCCCCACTCCATAAAAACCAAATCATGATGATAATCCTCAAGCCAAAAATCCATTAAATCCGATCCATTCATATTTTCTTCAATTTCCCATCAAAACAACACTTCTTGGATCGCAAAGAGATTGTTTCAAGCAGATTTGCACTGCGTAGGTGAAGACAATTCAAGGCTTCTTCACGTCATATGAAAAGCCTCTCCCACCAGTCATGGGTATGATAACCCTAACCCAAAAAAAGAAAGAAAGGAGAGAGGGAGCGGCAAGTGGCAACTTAGTCAAGTCAAGGTTTACCCATTGCCGTTTTTTACAAGTTAGAAACAAAGTCTTTCCTACTGGTAGTTAAAAGATTAATCAAAAAGGTAATGATGGAGATTTAGAACAGCTTAATTACGCGTTAAAAACAGTCGACCATCCATTAACTGTTAGATTTCAAACAATCAATAGTTTAAGCCAAAGAACTATTGAGACACAGAAAAGGAGAGAGAGAGAGAAAAAAAAGGGGGGACTTGCTATGACACCTAAAGCCTTTCCACAGTTTAATTCTCCAGGTTGAACTGAACTCAGAGTTCGGTACACTTCCACTTAGAAACTCAAGGTCGTCACTCCGTCGAACTGCCATTAATTTTGAAACAGAGATGAAGAAATTGAAATCAAGTCAACTGGGCAACCAAAATCTTGGTTTTGTTGTTAATCTAGTAGCTAGACCAAACAAATGCAGGATTCCCTAGAGCAAATTGTCATTAAAACTTCGATGTCAAATTGATATGGTTAGTATGCTCACCATTGCTGAGAACAAAACTGTCCTGACCCCTTCTGATGAATCACACTAATGGTATAATCTAGCGGTAAGTGGGATGAGTGGTCTTATTAGGAGATAGGGTCCATTTTCCATTATTCTCATATTATCAATCATTTAAATCTCTCGTTTGTATCAAATTTATACATGTTAGTTAGTTGGGTTGGAAAAAAGAAAAAAAATGCTTCAACAACTAAGAAACCATTTGGTATTGTGGTCCAATTATTATTTTTAAAAATTTTAAATTTTTTTTAAAAAACTTCAAATTAATTTTTTAGTATTTTCTTATCATTTTGATGTACTGTACTAGTGTAAAAAATAAATAAAAAATATTATTTTAATATATTTTAAATAAATTCTTTTAAAAATAGTTTAAATGAATGTTTAATTATATATAGTTACATGTGGTGATATGAGTTTATTGCTTATTTTATATAAAAAAAATTAAGATATGAAATGAATAAATATCTATATGTAGTGACAAGAAATTATATATGTAATAACAATAATCATACATGCCATCGAAGTTGTCAGTGGAGTGATGAGAGGATTTTCTTCTGATCCATCAAGCCATGTGTTTGATTCTTATCCTTGTAAAGTCCCTCTCTTTTTTATGCGATATTTAGGGATGACAATATTGTTATATGCGTGAGTTTCTATATATTTATATCCTATTTATTATTTATATTTTATTTATTGAGTTTTAAAATATTTATATGAGTATCCATTATCCAAGTATTATTTATTATTTAACATAAAATCAAATTATATATATATATATATATATCCAAGAGGTAATAATAACCTTTAAGAAAGGGGAAGGCTCTAAATGAAAATCGTAGTTAATTTGAGTTGTGAATGGGTTTAATTCGAGCTGGCCAACAAGCCAACCCCTTCGAGTCAAGTCTACAACATGGTGGACAAGTGCTCAGAGGAATGTAGACTGATGCTTTCTGATTCAACACCTGTGATTCTCCAACCTTGAAACCATTTTTACTTGGAAATAAATTGAGTATATATTATAAATGTGATTTACACACGGTATACGTTTATCATGGTCTAATTAATTAAGTTGTATGGTGGACGCAGGACTTGGCAACGATGAAAGTTTGTGTTTACTTTGATACAAGAAGCTCAATTGAGGACTTTTAGATGAAAGAAATGATGATAAATTAAGAAAAATAATTAAGTTCAAATTTGCTAATTGATTACATTGCCCTCGATCTTACCCTTTCCATTAATATTCCACTTTTTAAAGTCCTCTTTGCTTCTTGTATAATTGATAATTAAATTCATTTTATCCCTTCATTTACAGGATGAAAATTGTTCTTAAATTATTATAATATAATAGCAATCATGGTGTCTTGTTTAATTTTTTTAATTTTTTAAAATGAGGGGTTAAAATCTAAATTTACATATAGGCAATGCCGTATAGCTTAAACTATTTTGTATACATGTGACACGCTCTAGGAAAAAAATCTTAAACGCAAAGAAAACGTTCAGATCTTAAAAGGATTGTTTATTATTATTATTAAACTTGAAAATATAGTTGTTTGGAAAAAAAAAATTCAATCAAGATAAAATTTATTATTAATATATATTTTATTGATGTTAATAAATGCATGATTTTTAACTAGAAATATTGTTTCTGTTAAAAAAACAAATATTTTATGATTATTAAAATAATTTTAAAAAAACATCAAAATAGCATACCCGTATTTCATGTGTGATTGAAATCTATAAATATCATAAATATGATAAAAATATATCTAATTTTTTTTAAAAAAAAATATTTGAATTATATTTCCATGAACAATTTATTATATTACTATTTTTATATAAAAAAAAATACTAATTGAAAAATTAATTATTAAAATTCATATAAATTTATAGTAGTATTTAAGTATCATGTTAAAACATAAAAAGGATTGCCTATGAAGTATATATGAACTCATCTCCATGGCCGCATCTCTTAACACATGAATGTTTTTACTTCCGAAAGGCGATCACACCATATCCATGAGTTGCCTACGAATTCTGATTGCCTCCTGCTACCATCTTAAAAGGGTTGTGGGATCGATGAACACCCTACGTGTAACTCCTCTTACGTACTACAAATACTATTATAATGATATTAGAAGCCAGTCATCATATCTAAAAATTAAATACCAGCAGTGGTTTCTGGGTTGAATTTGCATTAAAAAATAATAATTAAACTTTACATGTAGAGAGATCGGAATTAATTTGGAAGCTTTATGCCTATCTTTGAAATAACATAGTTTACAGTTACATGATGAGGAAGAGTTTTACAGAAATTTTGGAAGACTTCTATCATGTCCATTCTCACATTGCTTGTGGAGATCTTCGTTTTTCAGTACAGAGCAAAAAAGACAATTCAAAGCATATTCATCAAGGTAAAAACAACAGTTTAAAACTTTTCTGACCATGCTCTAACCTCTACCATGCATGGATAATATCAAATGTACGGCCTTCTCTGAACCTGGTAGCTAGGATGTCTAGCAATGGCTAATCTACTAATCTACTCTCTATGTTTCTGAATGTCAACATTCTGAGACTTCCACGAGAACAATAATGTACAAAAACTAGATGTGCGCGCATGGTTTGCTTCATGTGCAAGAAAGGGTCGCATGAAAATTAAATATCAAATTTCTTTCTCATATTCATGAATTTGGCGACCTTCAACAGACATCTTATGTGGGGGGTGACTTCAAATTCTCTTTGATTAAAGAGAAAAGATCACCCACGTCCTCTTTATTACAGCGACGGTATGATTAATATGAAGCCCTTGACAAAAAAAAAAAAAAAAAGGTTTACCATAATAAAGTCACAATCCTTAAAAAGTTGTCTCTTAGAGACTACTACCTAGTATCTTCACGGGAGAGTTGTTTTGCAACTTGCCGTGGAAATTAAAGAGGTGTTCAGGTAAAGTAATATTGTTCACTGGCTAAGCTCCTCTCAAATACATTTCCGATCTAAACATCAAAATCCAAGAAATAGTTTGAAGTGAGCCTAGCTAGAGACACTAGCAATTGATAGGTATAAACGGCACAAGGTCATCAAAAAAAGTCTTTCCGGTGGATAAGATTTGGATTTTCATTAGGTCTCAGATTCATTCGATTTGACCTATATGGTCCTTTTCCCTTTCTTTTCTTTTTCTTTTTTGATGTTTTATGGGCAATGCTTTTGCATGAATGAAGGGGTATAATTAAGCTATGTGTACACATGCTTGAAACGGTGGATGGAAAGGAGATGGTGTGCTTGAGAAAGAGAATCATAGCCGGTGCACGTAATATACATAAAGAAAAGGTTAAAAGGAAAGGAAGGACATTGTTCTTATCTCCTGAAAATCCGGCTCATGATATCTTGCTTGTCGGCTACATTTCAACATTCAAGTTATATTAACCTATAGTTATCAAAAAAAAAAAAAAAAACTTTCAAGTTATTTTAACTTCCTCGATTAAAGTAGAGCATGTTGTTGTTTGCATAATTCTGGAGTGGGGTCTCCTAAATTATGCTGAGATGTTCATTGCTCTTAGCGAGCATTTGCAGGTTACAAAGGGAACGCTTTTTTCATACTTTTTGTTTTAAAATAATACAAATTCACTCAAAAATTATCATAAAAATAATATATTTTATATCTTAATCTCTCTAATCAGATAATTAAGTTTTTGTCCTATATATTCTAGCTAGTGTCACACACAACCTTAATGATTTAGTATGATGGGTAAACAGGCTTGCTCTATCTAAATTTTAAAAGTCATAGAATCTGAGATGGGCTACTTAAAATTCAATGAAAAATACACACACACACATTTGACCTACTTATTGTTATGACCATAACACGGTCATGATGCAGTAATACATGATATAAAAAATAGTGTAAACATTATTAATAGTGTTAGAGAATTATATAAATCATATCGTGAACTTCACCTAACAGCTTAAATTATTGGGTTGAGATAATTTTTTAACATGATATGAGAGCCTTGATGACCAAGCGGTCATGAGTTCGAATCTCACCATCTTATTTATTTGATAAAAATTAAGTAAAGGTAATGTGAATTTATACAAAGTTTCAAGTTTAAAGGGTTTTTACTTGAAAAAATGTATTAAAAAAATTATACAAATTATATCATGCGATCTCTCCTAACAACTTAAATTATTAAGTTTACATTATTCTTTAATCTATATCTTTAACCTATAGCAAGTTTGGACGAGATTTGTTTTCATCTATATATAGTTTTAGTCTTCGCCTAATGTGTTAAGGTCATCTTTTAACGCGGCATGAGAATCAAGAGAAATAAGGTGGAGGTCACTGTTCTTAACAGCACTTCAATTCACATTAATTTGATTCTTCCATTTGCATCAAATATTGTGAGCTATAATAATAATAATCTATATATATATATATATATATATATATGAATCCTAGAAAAGGGTCGGTTTCTCTTCAGCTCATGATTCAATGTTCGGATAACTGTTAAGAGTTAATTATGACTGAGGTACGTATGGCATTGATTCATCTTATAATTTTTCAACAAAACGAATTAATTAGACATGCAGCCGATATTGAAATTTAAATTGTGGGCAAGTTTCTTGCGTCAATTATTACCCTTTGAACCTTAGTTTAAACTTCATTATGCATATGTTGAACATTTACGTTCTTTCTATGTCTTTAATTTTGTTCGTCAACATTCCATTATGTTCAAATGATCCATTTCTAAAGAAAAAACAATAATAGGCATCGTTTAGTTTTTCTTCTCTCATTTACTATGTTCTTTGATGTTTGTGATCTTCTTTGAACTTATTTCCAAATTTTAGTTCTTTTGATCGCTTACTCTACTCTCTATGGCCATGACCTTCAATTTCTAATTAAAATTACTAATTACTTTTTATTTTCTTTTTTAGAGAATTGCATGTACTCTCTCAAAATTTACTTTTGTCAAATCATTATCTTAAATTAAAAATTTAAGCTATCATGTAACATCGATCTTAAAGTATAATTTATGTTATTTTTTAATACAACTATTTAGCAAATAATAAAATTAATTGAGAGGAAAAAAATGAATGTTATGGATTTCAATTTAATTTTTCACCTTATATTAGTTGTTTTGATCATCAACACTAGCTTAATTAATTTTGGCTAATTTTTATTAGTTGGAGCCCATGCAAAGAAGAATGTAATTTTTGTTTTAATTCACCGATAAAAATATATATTGAGTTACATATTTTATATATCAATTAAAAAAATGAATAATTTTAAAAGAAGGCAAATTAAGTGAAGGTTTCCGAAAAGACTACATGAGAATTGGAGCCCTCGATCAAATGTTTTTATAGTATATGTGTGAGGGGGTGGGTGGGTGGGGTACGTGGGTGTACATAATTTGCGTTTTAAAGCTAGTTAACCAATTTTCTGGTCTAATATATATATATATATATATATATATATATAGCAAGACTCTAGTAAACCAATAATAATTTCAAATTCGAGAGTACATCTCTATTAAATTAATGATACCTTTCACCTCGCCATCTCAGTAAGGAGGTTAGAAACTCAAAGTGTTATCCCTCTATTTATTACATTTGGTCAAACCAAACCCTTAACTTTAAATACGATCAAATTAACCCTTCTACCCAAGGTAATAAAGCCCCCTCATCCAAATCAATTAATAATTAAGCGGTCAATTGAGTGTTGTGTCTAACTTAATTGAACAAAGGATTTCAAATTATAGTTAATTAGAATTTTAAAATACTAATCTCATCTATAATCTGATAGCCCTGTACTCTCGTGTAATTTTACTTTGTTACAGAATAATATAAATTATATCATGAAACCTCACCTAACAGCTTAAGCTATTGGGTTAAGATAGTTCTTTGACATGGTATCAGAGTCTTGATGACCAAGCGGTCACGAGTTCGAATCTCACATTCTCTATTTATTTGATAAAAATTAAGCACAAGATAATGTGAGTCTATGCAAGTTTTAAACACAAAGGACTTTCACTTGAAAGAGTGTGTTAGAGAATAATATAAATCATATCCTGAGACCTCACCTAACAGTTTAAACTATTGGATTAAGATGGTGTTTTAACATTAAGATTTTTACATAGAGGTCATTTCTTCCGGAACTAAAAGTAGGTGCAATTAATTTATAAATTCAGAATGAAGTTAATTAATTTTACTAATTAAGGTTCCATGTATATCAAAATACAAATGTTATGTATGCTGGTAGTGGAAGAAAATGAAAATTTCTTTGACGGACTGGTAATTTTGCATCCCCTTCATCATAGTCTTTTCCTTTTCTCCTAAAGAAAAAATAAAATATGTGTGTAGCAATTAATTTGATATAAATATTGATGTAGGTTGAATGATGAAAAGATGACTTTTTTTCGCTGGTAGATTGGGATTTAACTGAATACCTCATTGAGCTCGTTAATTTAGGACTAATTTGCTCATAAAATATTATGATAAGGAAGTTAAACTGCACTGAGCATAGATTAAGGATTTAATATCATTCCTCGTAGTTACCTGATTAGTTTTTATATCATTTTCCTTTCCTTTAAGGTATTGACCCAATCCTCTCCCCGGCTCCTTAATTTAGCCTTCCATCTTATTGAGATTAATTGTGCACTCCTATGTCAATTTATTTTGTGAAAAAACGTGTGCATGCGCGTATATGGGTCGAATTCCACGATCCTTTCCTAATAAAAAAACTATAGAAGAAATCTAGTGTATTTGTTTATTTATTAGAGAATGTATATTGGGTTTTTTTTT
>Ga0325410_1000846_pt1 | contig 32684 bp, 14 predicted proteins | sample PopdelMetagenome_16_FD_206182 | JGI IMG/M metagenome (GOLD analysis project Ga0325410, IMG submission 206182) | Populus deltoides microbial communities from Bellville, Georgia, United States - Xylem-PdIQD-R3 | ecosystem: Host-associated > Plants > Phyllosphere > Stem > Wood/Secondary xylem...
TAGCTACTAAAGTCTAAGGCACCTTTGCTGGGCACTGCTGATCAAAGACCAATCAAGTCACCATGGGCTAGCCTAAAGCAATCACTGCCAAATGGTGATGATAATAAAGACTAAAGAGACGACGACGACGACGTTAGTGGGGACCCCTAAAGGTGCTGAGTGGTGACCATTGTCCAAGAAGAGACGATCGAAGATGATAAATAAATAATAAAAAAGAGAAATGTATAATATACTAGACGACATCATGTTACGTCGCGTATTTTTTTACATTTTTTAATTAACGTTTCGGGTTATAGTCTTAATATAATATAATAAATTGAATTTATTTTAATTAGACAATAAAAAAAATAAACAATAATAATAAATAAATTAAAATAAAAAAATATGATAACAATAGCATTAAAAAAAAAAGTTTGGAAGCACAAATTAGATAAAATAAACGAAAAAACTTGGTCCAAGTCAATTTGAGATAACGTAATAGATATATAATCTTGGTAATAAGGGACGAGTTAACTCAGGTTAACTCGCAAAACCTGCGACGTAAGTCATAAGAATAAAATAACTTGATAGAATATAAACCAAAGAAAATCAAAAGGCTAATTTTTTTAAAAAAAATTAATGTTGAATAATAAAATAAAAAAATAACTCAAAAAAAGATGTCAACTCGTGTCAACTTTTCAAACCTGTAATCCGGGTCATTAAAACAGAAGCACTATATATATAAAAATTCATGAAACTCAATCCCAAACAAATCAATTATTGAATGATGAAATTGAGAAATAAAAATCTATTATACAAAAAATAAAAAAAAAACAAAACAAAACAAAATAACAATTAAAAGATTAAAAATCAAAATCAAAATTAAATTAAAGAGTGTTAAGCTTTATTTTAACCGTTCAATAACTAATAATAACAACATAAAAAAATAAAACCTTGTTATCCCTATCATTCAAGCTAAATGTTGCTATTAGGAGGGGTAAAGTAAAATCGTAACTTGACTATTAGAGTTCACGGTGCTCTTGATTTCTAGAGCTATAAAAATTTATACTCTAGATTTCACCATTATCAAGTATATTTTTTTTGTTATTTTTTTTATAATTCAGGATGTTCGGGTCAGTTTATACATATCATGACTAATTTTTGAGCTCACTGTATACATTGTAAGCCCAATATAAACATATAAAACACTGCAAAAATAACAAACATGCAAAAAAAAAATCAAACCCCAACAAAAAAAAAAAAAAACAATTCCCTTCTCAAGTATATTTTGTTATGCTAAGTGTATGAGAAGGACAAAAAAAAGAAAGTGCGAGACAAGTTGCTAAAAAGTCTAAAATCCACTACCGCACCCGCGTGCTGTGGATGGGACATTATACTTTGTTGGTGCCACTTACTGGTTATGTTGAACCTCTGTAGATTGAGCTTTGATGAATTTATGATTTCTTGTTGAATTTTATGCATGAAAATCTGTGCTGTCCATCTTCATCACTTGAACTTTTTTCTGCCTTTTATAATTAAACCCAATATTGTGTATGAAGATAATTTAATAAAATAATTAATGGAATGATAATGACTTTAATTCAATGGTGTTTTCAATATAGTTAGAAGAAATCATTGTTTTTTTCCTCTTTAAGGAAGTATATTGATTTATCACAAATTACATGATATATAATATCTTTAAATTTGATATAATTATTTATAAAAATAATTATTTTTAATTTTTTTCATTAACACCTTCATCGATCATCTTCATCTCACCATTTCATCACAGTCGTCACCACAATTACAACACCAATCACTACCATCCAAACATAATCCATTAACCACCACCTAAGTGTCTCCTCATAATCAATGCTCCTATTATAAAAGCCTCCATCACTTAAATATCATCAATTTAAAAAGAAAATTCATCATTTTCAATATGTTTATTTGTAGTTAAAATTGGGATTGAATCAATTTTTTTTTTAAAAAAAACATGGTAGGCTTAATCTCTTTTTTAATAAAAATGGGCTATTATTTAGAAAACAAATCTAACTAAACACAAAAGCTAGAAGAGATTAGCCTTTTACTATACACCAAGACACAATTTATTATGGACTGGAACACTGAAATGATCATTTTATCATTCTCATACAAGATCATTTTACTAGCTATTGGGAGCAAAATAGTTTTTCTACAAGGTTAATTTGTCATTATTATATTGCTTGGGGGGTAAATCAATCATTAAATACCTTTAAAAACAAGAGAACTAAAGTTGCGATCAATAGGTTTTTTGGTATGTTAATGCTATGATTGCACAGTGAAATGATATCATTGCCCTTAAAAGAAAAAAAATTTAAAATTCAAGGATTTTTTTGCTTTTTCATCATAGTTTTTTTAGTTATAATCAATTTAAATGAGAAACAATTCCATCTTTTAACTAATATAAATATACTTAAAAAATAAAAGTGGTTGACAGATGTAGTGAGTTGGAGCCGCCCACGCTTTTGGACGGCGTGTGTGGCATCTTCTAGCGATCAAACGCCACCTTTCGTGATGGCGTTGAAAACATTGCGTCATCTTCTTCATGGTGGTCAGGTACGTGTGCATGACGGAGCAACGATTAGTCTCTGGTGGATTTCTTTTCTTTTCCTCATTCTTTTCTCTCTCCTCACCTTGGATTTCACACCAGCCCTTCCAAAAATTAAATGTGTCATGTCAGTTTGTATTTGTATCAATTTTGATCTTCATTCTTTTGATTGTTATTTATTTTATTTTTAATTCTTTTTCAAGTTGATTTTTTTTTCAATTTAATCCATCAACATTTAATTTTTGTGTTAAATTTGATTCTTCTATTTTTTATTGCTATTTTTTTTTATCATTTCTTGATTTTTTTTCAATTTCATCCATCAACATTTTATTTCATTAAGTTTTTATCCAATTTGGTCCTCATTCTTTTGATTGCTATTTTTTTTGTATCCCTTTCTTGATTGATTTTATTTTTCAATTTAGTCCCCCATTATTTTCTTTTTTTTATTTTTATACTATATTTTATCCTCATTATTTTAATTGCTATTTCTTTTGTGGTTTTAATTTTAAATGATTAAAATTTTTGCTTAGTGATTTTTTTTGTGTTTGCCTTCTTTGGCGTAATCTCGATTCCATAATTCGGGTCATAAATTTCAAAAATTAGCCTGATTTAACTTCTGTTGTTTTAAGTTCTTTTTTTAATTTTTTTTCTTTTCAATTGTATCATTTGACATTAGGTTATTAGACCTTGAACTTCATGATGTTTTACGCTTTTTTTTGTAGGGTTATCCCAATTTCATACACCAAGTCATAAATTAGTCTAGTTAACCTGAGTTGACTTGGTTTTTTTTTTAAAATTGAATTTTGTTTTCATTTTTATATTTCATTATTTAGTTTGCTTGAGAGTTGACCTCTATTATTTTATTTAATTTCTTTATGTGAGGTTATCTCAATCTTACAATTGGGCTATAAATTTGGCATGCTGACTCGAGTCAAATTTTTTTATCCTTTTTAGAATTGATTTTTTTTAGTTTGTCGTTTAACGTTTGTTATAATGGTAATTGAGCTTCATATTTTTTTTATTTTTCTTTTTATGAGATTATCTTATTCTCATTCAATATTTACTTTATTATCAAATAAGATTGTTGAGATATTTGAAGAAAATATAAAGGATATATTTTCATAATATTGACAAGCATTCATATTTTTCAATTAATCATTGGTCTTTTTTTTTGTTATTTTTTTAATCATATTATTAAATTAACCAAGATTTTTGAATTCATTCAAGACAATGACTAGGGTTCTAGATTTTTCTTGCTCCTTTAAAAAGATATCATTGCCTTAATATTTTTTTAAATTAGAAAAAATCTAACCCGATCAGTTTAACAATTATATATATATATATATAACATGAACTTCTCAAATTATAAAATATATTTAGAAATAAAATTTACATATCCAAAACAGCATGAACATCCCCGGTTTTTTTTTTTTTGAAAGGAAAAAAAGCATAATAAGAGTCCAATAAACGTTAGAATTCTAAAAAAATAAAATTATTTATATAGTTGAATGATAGTGTTTTCAAAGTTTATCAACATAAAAATAATGAAAAGAAAGAAAGAAAGAAAAAAGTTAGTGCGAGATAAGCTACTAAACCCACTACAGCGCATTATAGTGGATGGGACCAAGGTTATCAAAAACCTTTTTTTGACACGACACAAAATATATAATATAAACTCGAATCGTAAAATCGTAAGTAAAATGTTTTAACTAATTATATATTAACAATTTCAATCAAGTAGTAATTAATAATATAACACAATTAAAATAAACAATAAAAATTTCAAATACCTTTATTTTATTCACATTGATTCCTCTACTTCTTGGTCAAATCGATTAATCAACCCACTTACTTCGTCAATTACAAGAAACAAATCTCTTCAAATTTTAATAAACTATTTAACATTAATTACTTTAATGGTCAAGCATGCCAATTTACAACTTTTATTCTATATATTTGCCAGCTAAAATAGAGTAATTTATCAATTGATATGTTAATAATCTACATAAGAAATTGTGAAGAATGATTAAGTATTTTAATTTTACAGAAATAAAATCCACAAATAACTTGTATCGTTAAAAAATTATAATAATTATAGTCAAAATCAAGCCCTTGATTATTAAATTGCACAAGTTTTGTAAGATATAAATTTAAAACAATAAAAATATTAAGGTACAGATTACCAAAATGCATAATTTTATATTTTTTTTAAACTCGTAAAATCAGTCTGATTTTACCGAGTTTGAATGAGTTTGACTGAGTTTAATTGATTTTACTAGTTTTCAAGTTTTAATCTGATTTAACATCTTAAATGCATATTAACTCGTAAAATTATAAGATTTTATCAATAAACTCGTTTTTTTAACAACATTAGATGGGACATTAGTGAAATCCTAGGGCCAGGTAGTGGTAAGGTGAACCTAGAGAGATACGTTTCTAATATTGGATTGGACCATGTAGCCGGCAGCCATGTTCTTAATACCTTCTTCTTGTTGTTGAACTATGCTTGAAAATGTAAGTTGTCCATCTTCAAGACTCGAACTTTGTTTTGCCTTTTCCCAGGTTCAAATTTGCTGGGCTAAGACTCGTCCTCTTCCATTTTCAGGTTACTATGGATTGATGGAAGAGTACTGATAACGATGAAGCAAATGCTTGTTTCTCTCTATACTCTTTCACAATTGTGAAGTTCGAGATAAATCTTTTTCTGCTAGAGTACTGGGGTTTTTAGACAAGAACCAGCTGTCTGGATAGCAGATAGTGTATATCGCAACTGAGTTTTCTCTTCTTCTTCTTCGAGAGAGAAAAATGTTGGAAGGGAAAGCACTTATAGAGGACACAGACATGCCTATGAAGATGCAAATCCAAGCCATGACTTCTGCTTCTCAGGCTCTGGATCTCTTATGATGTCCAGGACTGCAAATCCATTGCTGCCCACATAAAAAAGGTAGCATCCCTCTTCCTCTCTATCACATACATACGCACACATGGAAAAAGCAGTTCCTTATTTATTTATTTATTATTATTATTAATCTATTCGATTGTGTGTTAGAAAATGCTCTTTCAGCTGATTCTTTCGTGGTGTGATTGGCAAGAGTTTGAGCTGAGATATGGAGGGGGATGGCCATGTGTGGTGGGTTCAAATTTTACTTGTTTTTTTCACTCATTCTAAAGGGACTTTTATCTACTTTACATTGGAGACCCTCAATTTCCTAATCTTCAAAGGAGCTTCTTCTCCCTGATTGATTAAGTCTCTGCATTTGATTGCCAAGAAAGTTCCAGAGAGGCAAGTGGAAGGGAGGAAAATAGGTACTTCAGAATAGTAGAAGCGAAAAAGAACAAAAACGAGGTCACAGGGCAGTTGCACTGATCTTTTCATGTAAATATGGCAGCTAGTTATCATGATGTTCACCATTATCATTGCGCATTCACATTTTTCCTTGTCTTTTATTGCCACCCCAATGATTTTGGTGAGCTAGTTCTAGTTAGCAAATAACCAATGGTTGCGACTTACCAATCTCCTTGGAGGTACTGGGTGATTCCTGGAGACTGCCAATTGGGCTACTAACTTCATTAAATTTCGTAGCTAACAACCACTATGAGCTCAAATGGACTTTTCAATATGCTAGAAAATCATGGACAGAGCTTCTAGCGATGTAGACATGACAAAAATCTGGAGAATCGAAGGAAATCTACATGAGCACCTGACTCAAGCCTTGTCTTTGGCATAACCATCATATAACTGGAGTCAACAGGGACTTTTTGCTAAAGTGTGCCTTCAAGTTTGAAATGACAAGGTCTGCCATTGCGTCGCTGGTTTCTACAGTGTCAGATCCCACATGAGGCTGGAGGACAACATTGCCAAGACCTAGCAATTCTTCAGGTACCTCAGGCTCATTTTCATACACATCAAGCCCTGCGCCACCTAGCCGACCTTCAAGCAATGCAGATACAAGCTCAGTTTCATCCACGTGAGCACCCCGTCCAATGTTTATTAGAATGCCCTTTGGACCCAGAGCATCAATGACTTCGCGATTGATAATATGGCGGGTTTCCTCTGTCAAAGCACAAGCCACGATGAGGATTTGGCAACTGGTGGCCAAGTCAATAATGTTCGAGTAGAATTTGTAGTTTGCAAATGATTTTTGTGACCTGGAGAAGTAACTTATGGAGCAACCAAAAGCTTCAGCTCTCTTTGCAATAGCTGTACCAATTCTGCCCAACCCAACGATGCCAACTGATTTACCACTAAACTGAAAGGGAAAGGAAATATATCAACGAACAAAATTCAAACTCCATATAGAACTACAAGGGGAGGACAGTCAATTCAGCTTCCAATTTGTCCACTCAAGCATTTTGAATTTCTGCAGTGTTCATGGCATGGAGTTTATCCAACTCCTTCCATAATGTCAGCTCTCTACTAGCAGGGCACAAGAACTCGTGATGTATATAGTTTCTCCCAGTCAATTGTAACCAAAAAATGATTCTCGTAAGGAATCGTGGTCCTTTCTGGACATAACCTCCTAGTTATCATTCTATACCAGGATTCAAATCAAGAGAGACAGCAAGTGACTTCAAACAAAACATGAGATCTGTAACTTCCATTCACCAATTATCAATCCAAGAATCCAAAGACAGCAATCCACATCACACAAAATCAATATTAAAATGCTGATAAATAACCAAAAAAAAAAGAAGAAGAGAGAGAGGGAGAGAGAGTTTAATAGACCTTTGTTGCCAATCCAAAATCAGCATCCTTCCACTTGCCAATCCTGACGTAAGCATCAGAAGCACAAATCCCCCTCAAAACCCCCAATATCAACCCAACTGCTAAGTCAGCAACATCATCAGTCAAAACATCAGGGGTATTAGCAACTCTAATCCCTTTCTCTTCACACTTTCTCAAATCAATTTTATCCAATCCTACACTGTAACTGGCAACAATTTCCAAACTTGGCAATGACGCAATTAGTTCCGCATCTGCACCAATCTCAGTGTTACCCACTACTGCTCTGATTGTGTTTCCTTGATGGGTTTTCAAGAATTCAGTTATTGAGGAGTTGCAGTGCCATAGTTTGAAGAGATTGAAGTGGGTTTCTAGCTGTTGTTCTAGGTATTTGTGCATCGGACAAGTCATTAGGACTCCAATGGACTTCATTTTTATGCCTAAGATTTTTTCAAGGTTAGGGTTCTTCTCCTTTTCTGTTTGTTGGGTTGTGTGGTGGTTCGTTTCCGTTTTGAAAGTCAGTTAACATGGCTGGGGACCTCCTAAAACGACATGTCAAAACTGTGCAAAACCAGAACGATAGAGTTAACATTGTATGCTACGTTTTGGAGAGACTAGGGCAATAGAGAAATACTTTAGTTTTTTCAATCACAATATCATGTTCTTTTGTTCTCGTATTTCTATAATCCATGAATTTGGTTCCAAATTCATAATTTTGAAATTACATTTCTTTGTTCAGAATCAATTTTCTAAATAATTTTTTATTCTAGTAAAAAAATATTTTTTTTTATAGATTTTCTTTAACATCATAAATATGTATAAAAAGGGTTAAATTTGTAGCTAGAAATTACTATATCTTGACTTATTCAATAAACAGAAAGCTTTAAGGAGCATAGTGAGAAGTTCTTGATGTTCATTTAACATAAAAAAGAAGAAGAAGTAAGATACATTATTTAGAGATTATATAATTGTTGACTTTACATTTTATTTTTATAGTCAAAAGATAATACCTTCACGACACGAGTTTGAAATTTCTGTTTAGAAAGTCCTGAAATTTTACAATTACAATAAAAATTAAAATGTATTGTTATGTTACTGTTCATTCTATTGTGGATACTAACCCATTAGCATTGTGGATTCTCGTATATTGTATTTCTTTTCTTTCTTTTTTTCTTTCCCCTATTCTCTTATGCCTAGACGACATGGCTTAATGGCTACCACAATATTTCTCGTTCTTTTCCTCTCTTTCCCAACAATGATAGAGCAATATTGTCTTCTTTCTCTTTCTTCCCTCCCTTTGCCTACCTATCTTCTCCATATTAGTGATACAACTGTTGACCTATGAGTCATACATTAATATTTATAATATCTTTTATTTTGATGATAACAATTAAATATAAAATGAACTAATATTATGCTTGAATAAAATTAAGTTTAAGTATGTTTTATATAAAGATCACATCAACAAGCATATGAAATTGAATGAAGAAATTCATCAACAAGTCTATGATGCAAAACAAATAAAGACTTCACTATTAATGATTTATTTTAGAGCTTATTATTAAATATTTATATTTTACTCAATAGAAAACTAAAATGAACTCACGTGCTTCACATTGCATGTATAAATATGATTGATATACACTTAATCAGTTTAAGTTTCACCAAGTTTGAAACTTCAAAACTAGTTTTTAAGTTGAACCGAACTATCATTTGGGCATACCAAGTGATGAACACCTAAGAATTTTGCAGGAACTGGTCGATCGAATGATATAGTCATTTGAATCGATTGACCGCTTTAGGTGTTAGAGGCATTCTAATCGCTATAAACACTTAGTTTCTTTTGTAAACATATATATAACTCTTTTTTATGCAAAATTAAAGAGAGATTTGAACATGCATTATATAGAAGCTATTCCAAAAGAAAAATAAACTAAAAATCACCAATCCTAACATACTTTAAGTTGTGCAAAATTAAATCTTTATATAAAAGCACAAAAGTATAAGATCTCACAATCATTACACTTACAAACCTTCAATCATACTAAATGCTATTGAGTGAACTATAGAAATTATAGTTTTCAATTATATAATTTACTATTTAAGAGAGTGAATCTTGTTGTAAACAAATCATAATTGTAAACACCAGGGAGTTTGGATAAACTCTTGTCATTAGTGACGTATTGTCACAAAAAAATTATTGAATAGGGGAAATCTTCAAGTGATGTAATTGCTTGATGTGGATTCATCAAGGTCATTGTATCTTTAACTTAGATTAGTAAAAGCATAGTTTTGAAACCCGACCCGGTGATCGACCCGGTCTAATGATCGGGTCACGGGTCAGATGGGTTGACTCGGGTCAACAAAAAAAAACACAATACAACACCTTATATAAACCAGGCAGATATTTTAAATTAAATGCATTACCTGTATAATTGAGGCAGAACCAAGAGATTCCACATCAAATCTTTCAAAAATGTCCTCAATGCTTCGACCAAACTCTGTCTCCAGCACAAGCTTAACAGCATCAAATGGAGTTGCTAGAGCTTTATTGTACAAAGTAACAAGCCTTCTCACCCATGCTGCTGGAGCCAAGTCAGGCTTCCCAATGATTTGAGCAACCTAATTTAAATCCAGTAAAATTAATTACAAAAAGTATATAGTAAAATGTAGCTCTCTCTCAAACCAAAACATCATAAACATCATTACCAACCAATAATCAAAATGGATAGCAAAAGGAAAAAAAAAAAAGGGCGGGGGGGGGGGGGCAAAGACAAAGCTTACTAACAAGAAAAAGATGAAGAAGAACATAATGGATTGAAAAGATGAGGAATCAAACAGTTCCTAATACAATTTCTAAAGTAGAAAAACGAACACCCTTCATACCCCTAGGCAAAAAATAACCAAAATCTTTAAATTAATAAAAAAAATAAGAAGAAACATGAAGATTAGACAATTGAAATGATAATTGCATTGAAAGAGAGCAAAAAGGTCAAAACTCAATGGAATTAGACTCCTTTCAGTATATAATTCAACTTCAAAAATCTCTCAAGATCAAAGAACCGTACACAGTAAAGATAAAAGAATGAAAATTACCTTGAGAAAGAACCCACCAAGATCAAAACACATAGTATAAATCTTTTCGGCAGCCAACTCGTGCTGTCCTTCCTAGTCCCTACATTGACTCCTGTTTTTCCTCATCCTTCACCAAACTCACTCTGAGTTGAAACACCTACACAAAACCCATTAACCAAATCCTGTTAAACATGCAAATGAACACACTTATATTCACATGCATTAATACTCACGCATATCAAAACAAAGAAAAAAGAAAAGAAAAGATGCAAATTAACACACTTATATGATATAAACCCCATTAATAGAAATGAACATAAACCTCATTTTGATGCCACTGTTTTGAAGAATGGAAGATATTAATCTTTTCTCATCTCTCTCCCTATATCTCCCTCTCCCTCGCAGAGATTATGTCCAAAACTAAGAAAAGAGAGAGTGAAACAAGGAGATTCGTGAAGAGAAACAAAAGTCTGACCTTATTAAAATCACTTTTTCTTTATTGATGAAGAGTCTTCTGCTCATCTGTTCTTCGCGATTGAAATCACATTTTCTTTAATTAGGTTTTCTCTTTGTCTGCTCTGCATTTCTGTTCTTTGTCTTCGTTGTTTTGGCCTTTTAAAAGGCCAAAACGACGTCGTTCCATGTCTATATATATATATATATATATAAGACACCAGGTTTACCTAAGTCGATCGGGTTCCGGGTCGACCGGGTTTCACCGGGCCAACTCCCCGATGGGTTTTTGTTTAGACCCGGATCGGTTCCATACTCGAGTCGGTCGGGTCCCAAGTCAACCCGCCGGGCCGGTCCGGGTTTCAAAACTATGAGTAAAAGAGAATAATATTCAAGTACAGTTGGTACTTGAGATGTTGATGTAGGCTTGCCGAACCATGTTAAAAACTGAGTTTGTAATCTCTCTTTCCTTATCTCTTTACTTTAAGTACTTTAATTATATTATTGGTTATTGTGTTATATGTGCTTAGTGTGATTATTTGACATAATTAATGGAACACCTAATTCATCTCCTCGCAGGTGTTGTTTTTGCCTTAATCCTAGAACAACAATTGGTATCAGAGCTTAGTTCTCATATATACAAGTTAGCTTAGAATTGAGTAGAATGAAAACCATTAGCTATATTGTTCAAAATGAAGGAGCATCTACCTCTAGGCCATCCTTTTTTTTATGGCAATGATTATGTCTATTAGAAAGTTAGGATGAATATATATCTTCAATCTATTGATTATGATTTATGATCATCTATTAAAAATGAGCCTCACAAGCCTACTAAGATTGAAAATGATATGCTTACATGAGATTAAATTTAAATAGGTTTTATATGAAGATCGCATTAACAGGCATATGGAATTGAAGAAATCCATCAACAAGTCCAAGATGCAAAGCAAATGAAAACTTAGCTATTAAAGATTCATTTTAGAGCTTATTGTTAAATCTTTATAGCTTACTCAATAACAAACTAAAATGAACTCACACAATTCACATTGCATGCATAAATAAGATTGATATATATTTAATTGGTTCAAGTTTCACTAGGTTTGAAACTACCAAAATTAATTTTTAAGCTAAACCGGTCCACCATTTGGGCATATCAAATGAACCGGTTGATCGTTGTTCATCTATGATGAACACGTGAGAATTTTACAGGAATCAATCGACCAAATGATATGGTCATTTGAACCGGTCGATTGCTTTAGGCATCAGAGGCATTCTAACAACTATAAACAACTAGTTTCTTTTGGAAACATATATATATAACTCTCTTTTATGCAAAATTAAAGAGATATTATGAACATACATGATATAGAAGCTACTTCAAAATAAAAAATAACTAGAAATCATTAATCCTAACATACTCAAAGTTTTGCAAAATTAAATCATTTTATTTTAGCACAAAAATATAAAAAATCACACTCATTACACTTACACATCTTCAATCATCCTAAGTGCTATTGAGTGAGTTATAAAGATTATAGTTTTCAATTATATAATCTACTTTTTGAAAGAGTGAATCTTGTTGTAAACAAATCATAATTGTAAACACCTGATAGTTTGAATAAACTCATGGCATTGGTGAGGTATTGTCACCAAGGGAAAAATCTTAAAGAGGTGACATCTTTAAGTGGTGTAATTGCTTGATATGGATTCATCAAGGGCATTGTATCTTTCACTTGTATTAGTAAAATAGTACAATACTCAAGTACATTTGGTACTTGAGGTGTGAGTGTAGGCTTGTCGAACCATGTTAAAAATCGAGTTCGCAATCTCTTTTTTCTTATCTCTTTACTTTAAACATTTTAATTATATTGTTGGTTATTTTGTTATATGTGTATAATGTGATTATTTGTATTATTTAACATAGTTAGTGGAACACCTAACTCACCTCTCCTTAGGTGTTGTTGTTGTCTTATTCCTAGAACAACAACAACCTCTCTCTCTCTCTTTCTCTCTCTCTCTCTCTCTCTCTCCCCTTTTCTTTTCATCTTAATCAATGGGTTTTGCATATAGGGATCACTTGATTTTTAGGTTGTTTAGTTGTTTTTGATTTGATGTTGGTTTTTTTTCCTCATCGATCCTTATCCTTTCATTTTCAATTATATATTTTTTTAAAGATGGGATTTTTTTTTGCTAGTAGCCACCATTGCGTTTTCTCTACATATTCCTTGTCACAAATTTTATTTGTTGACAATGATGGATTTTTTGTTTTTACATATTTTTATGTTTGGTTTTTAATTGTTGCTATGATTTAGTCTACGTGTTTGGCTTTGTAAAAGGTTGTTGGTTCAAATTGCTTGACAATTTTATTTTTTTTGTTTTGTCTGTATTAAGGTTTGTGCTTGCTTGGGAGTTCATTATAAAGAAAGCTAAATAGCATGGGGACACAGATTATTGTGGATTACAACAGTGAAATTTACTTTGGTATGATATGTAATTAAGAGAACCATGAGGGGCATTTTAGTATTGTCATGTTGTCTTTTATATTGTTTATTCAAAAGCTGTTGGCATGTGTTTCACACGTCCTAACGAGTGGGCGGTGCCCACACCATTAAGGAGGTGCATGAGACGTCTCCCGTTGGCTAAATCTGACCGTTTTCCATCTAGATAGATGTGCAGGCGTGCTCTCTTCCATATGGTGCGGCACGTGTAAACATCATAGTTGGATTGTTGTTGATGATCAATTATTTATGTTTTTTCTTTCTTTTGTCTCTCCTGAAAACTAAAGTGCATATTTTTTCTCTTTGTTTGTTATTTGCTTGGGTCTGGCATGACTGCTAGACCCAAAAGCCTATAAAAAAAATTAATTAGGATTTATATTTAAGATACTTCAAGGATAATTTAAATATATTTTTTTAAAAAAATAAAAACAATTTATAAAAAAATTAATTAGGATTTCTTTTTAGGATACTTCAATGATAATTTTTTATATAAAAAATAGAAACAAATTTATAAAAAAATATTTAGGATACTTCAAGGATATTTTAAATGTTTTTTTATAAAAAAACAAAATTTTAAAAAACTATTAATTCGGATTTCTGTTTAGGATACATAAATGATAGTGTAAATTTGTTTTTATAAAAAATAGAAATAATTTATAAAAAAACATTATTTAGGATACTTTAAGGATAGTTTAAATGTTTTTTTTAATAAAAAATAATAAAAAATTTATAAAAAATTTATTTAGGATTTCTGTCTAGGATACTTCGAGGATCATTAATTTTTTTTTAATAAAAAATAGAAAATATTATAAAAACAATTAATTAGGATTTATGTTTAGGATACTTTAATGGTAGTTTAATTTTTTTTTATAAAAAATAAAAACATTTGTAAAAAAATAATTAGGCATAGCCGCTAGACCCAAAAGTCTATAAAAAATAAAAACAAATTCAAAAAATAATTAGTATTTCTGTTTAGGATACTTAAAGGATAGTTTAAATGTTTTGTTTTATAAAAATAAAACAAATTTATAAAAAAATTAATTAGGATTTCTATTTATAATACTTCAAGGATAGTTTAAATGTTTGTTTTATATAAAAAAATAAATTATAAAAAATAATTAGAATTTCTGTTTAGGATAATTCAAGGATAATGTAAAGTTTTTTAATAAAAAAATAGAAACATTTTTAAAAATAATTATTTAGGATACCTTAATGGTAGTTTAAATGTTTTTGTTTATAGAAATTAAAAACAATTTATAAAAAAATTAATTAAGATTTATTTTTAGGATACTTCAAAGATAATTTAAATATTTTTGTTTATAAAAAATAAAAATAATTTATAATACAAATTATTTAGGATTTCTATTTAGGATATTTCAATGATTGTTTGAATGTTTTTTTAATTAAAAAATAAAAAAAATTTATAAAAAAATTAATTATAATTTATGTTTAGGATACTTCAATGGTAGTTTATTGTTTTTTTATAAAAAATAAAAAAAATTATAAAAAAATAATTAAGATTTATGTTTAGGACACTTCAAGGATAGTTTAAATGTTTTTTTTTATAAAAAATAAAAAAAATATTATAAAAAAATTAATTAGGCTGGACCACTAGATCCAAGTTTGTTGGGGTTTGGCATGACAGCCAGACTTAAATGACTTGAAACATTTTCTATATTCTCAATATTTTTTTATATATTTTTTTAAAAATAATATTGATTCATCGTGGAACATATGTCAATACACTAGTTACTACTACGTGAGTTGGTCAACTTTTTTTTTTTTTATTGTTAATGGGCTATCATATTTGAATTTTTATTTATAGTTATCTTTTTGAGGTTCAAAGTAGTTTTTTTTTTCATCCGTTTTAGTTCTAGTAAGATTTTATTTTTTGTTTTTTTATCGATTGGTTGCCTTCTTTAACTTTTTTTTTCTCTTTATTTTTTAAAGTTTGCTTCATGATTTATTTTCTTCTTCTATTGACTGTACATTACATGTCTGTTTTGGTTCTTGATGTAGAGGAGATTTTTTTTTTGTTTTCTTTCTATTGGTTTGTGATCTTTTAGAACCAAACATTTGGTTTTGTGTCGCCGGGAAGGTTTTGAGTTTTTTAAGCATGCTAATGGCTGATTTGGGAGCTTTCTTGTGATTAGATTGTGTAGGTTTTAGCAGTTGTTTAATGTCTTCATAGGATTTGTTTTCATAAGCGATTTTGATGAGACAAATGAGGTGATGTTTGAGCAAAGATGGTTCGCATGGCTTATCTATGTGTTATTGATAGGTCTATAGTTAATAGAATCTCTGAGATTCACAGTGAAACAGTAAAAAATAAAGTATTTAATGAGTTTCATAAGGTAAGTGCTTTCTCATGAAATTGCAGTGTTGCTATTTTTTCCAGGACTATTATGCATTGAATGTTCTTCGTGATAAAACTTTGTCAAATATCCATTACTTCTTGGAACTTGTGGCCCGAGAAGTTTCAGAAAAAAACAACTGGGGCGACACCAAGAAGATGGATTTGTTTTTGCAATCCAAAACTAAATAAGATCATAATGAAGTGGGACTTGAACAAATGATTAGGTCCTAAACACTACAAAACCAGGGTTGATATATTATAGTCTACAGGTTGTCCAGTACTCGTCTTAGATATCTGGTGATATTTAAACTAGGGTTTCAGTTACATGCATTTTCATAGCCACATGTCTCAATCTTACATGCACTCAAGTCTTTCAATTTACATTACTGGAAAACTAAATCTGACCGTATTATTTTTGCACAAATCATATATATCTTGACAGATAACTATGAGTTCTTGTAGTTTTCTGATCATAACAAGAACCTTTAATCTGGGTGTGGATGAAAGTAAAAGGAATAAACATGATCAAGGTTGCAACATTCCTAAAAGAAAATACTGGATATATTATCAATCCTAAATGTACAAGTTATTTCCTGCGTATCATTTCCTTAATCTATTTTTACTTAATCTAATTGCACAACTCTGGAGGAAGTAATTTAAGCTTGCTAATGACTGATATGAGAGGTCTTCCCATGATTGGATTGTGTAAAATAGACATATGGACCATCATTCCCATGTCGGCATGTAATTCATCATGAAGAACTCAATATTGCTTATTTTGTTAGCAATAAATTAGATGGTATACTTTGTTTACTAGGTTGATGATGGACTCATACATTGACTTCTTTTTATTATTATTATTATTATTATTATTATTATTATATGTTTGGTTTGTGTTTTCTTTTTGAGATTTGATCTAAGCACTTATAGTTTTTTTTTCCTGAAATATTGCGCGATTGTTTTATAGATGGTTCCCTTGGTTACGTCAAGAAGGAATAAAAGAGCACAAATCAATACGAGGAATAAGCTGAGCCTATACATCAATATTTTATGTTGTTGTCACGGTGGCTGAAGGCTATGATAGGTGGTGCTTTTCGTGTTGCATGGTTTTTTCTCTTCTTTAAATGGTTGTTGATAAAGTAAGAGATGATTGTTGTCTTTGACTTTGCTAAATGCTTTGTGGTTGAGTTGCATGAAGTTTGTTTTGGGGTTTGGTATGCTAGTTTTGGCTAGGTTAATTGTCACATTAAGATGAGAATTAGTGTAATTGTTTTTGCTTTGGTATTGCTAAGCTTTCAAGTTCTATTATTTGTTGTGTTTACTTTGTTCTATCTTGGCTTATTATTTCATTCATTATGTTGTTTTTATACAATCTTATCTTGGCTCTCTTCCTTCCCTATAATTGCTTTTATAACTTAAATAACTTGATTCCTTTAAGGTGACTATTAACACTAATTGAAAAACAATGTAGGAAATTAAAAAAAAAAACAAAAGAAGCAGCATGCTATTTAAAGAATAACATATCACATGGACACTTTATAAGAAGAGAATATGCACTTGGCTTGTTTGATGAAAACAACAAATGCTATTTAGAGAATAACATACAGAAAGAATAAGTGGAAGAACAACCAGTGTTAAAATAGTAAGTACAAGAAGAAAGGAGGCAAAAAACCTAATAAAGGGCAGAAAATGACCACATAAGAGGGTTGAAAAAAGTGTTGCAAAAAAAAATAGCTAGAAAGCACGTAAAGGTGTCCCCTCTTTCCCGCAAAGGGAATCATAAAAGTGAATAATAAAATAAAAGTAAGAGCAAAACAACAAAGATAGAAGAAAAAAGTGGCACAATAATAGCGTAAAAAGTAATAACATTATCAAATAGAAAGCAAAGTTGGAAAAGACAAAAAGAAAAAAAATAATATGGAAACCCTAGTTGAGAGGTTGGATCCATTGTTAGCACAACTTTCCCAAAGAGTAATGCAAAAGACATATAACTCAAAGGAGCAACCCAAAAGAACATAATTCTAAACAAAATTGAATAAATACAACCGGAAAATCAAAGAATAATAAAATTTTAGTGCGAAGCTAGAGTATATGGAAAAAAAAATAGTGAGCACTCTAGTATAATATGACCGGCTATAAGGGTGTCTTTAGAAAAAAAGCTAAAAGAAAAAGACAAATTTTTTTTTAGCTTTCATCCTTCATTTTGATAGTTATAATAGGAGAGCTATATTGAAGAACCAAAATAATATTTACAAGTTGAAGAGTTATTCCTACATATTGGTTAAAAGAATTAAAAGTTTATTTAATATATTTTTATGCAAAAAAGAGGTTTTGATTGGAGTTATATTAGTTAGTTACTATTAATAAATAGTTGTATCAATATTAAATATATTAAAATACAATTGACTTTATTAAATGGTTTTTTTTCATTGGAGTGCATATATGAAAAATGTTATATTTATACTATTCAAAAAGTCATATTAGCAATTTGGCTCTTCTAAATAGCTTCTTTCATTGGAGATGCTCTAACAAATTCAAAAGAAAAGAAGATGTAATAAATGTTGTAAACGAGGACAAAATCAAATAGATAAAAGGGGGAAATGCAACATATATACATCGTGCATAAACAATAATAGGTCATTAAATGAAATAATCACCTAAAAAACCTATGAGACAAAAGTTTTGAAAACCTCGATTCTTGTTCTTGAAAAACACATCACATAAATAAAACATCATTCCAATACAAAACTACACAATAGCCTTACAACTTTTAATGGGTTAGAGAAGTAAAAACCTTTAAGGTATGAAATTAAAATGTTTTTTTCCCTAAACAAATAAAATTATCAGATTATTATTCCCTAAATTATAACCTAATCAAATATAGAGAGAGCATGTTATCACGCAGTAGAAAAGATAAAGCAAACATAAAAACACCCTTTCCAACACAAAGCTAAAAAACCAGAAGCCAAACAACTATTTATAAGCCACACAATTTAAAACCTTCTAGTTTTGAAATAAAAAAGTACATTTTTTCTTCCACGAACAAAAATCTCAAACCATTATTTCCTAGACAATAACCCAATATGATAAGGAGGAAGCTTGCTATCATGAAGTTCAAGGCAAGTTGCATTTTATCTTTAGAAAGAACATCATGTGCCTTATGTTATTTTCATGTAAAAAAATAAAAAATGAAAGAATGGAATTCATAATCTAGTAAGCATCATGGGATTCATATCAAATCCCAAGGAAGTTATGTTTCCTAAAAAACATGATTAATAGGTTTAAGGGGCAATTTTCTATCAATACCAAAATATGAATTTTTAAAAGGATCTAATTAGAAAAACAAAACTTGTAGAAAAAAACTATGTGGATAAACATCCATAATAACATACTCGGCCACAAAATAACAAATAACAAAGCAACAAAAATGTAAATTCTCTTGATAAATAACACATTATATGAACATAAAACATGACACATGGGAGGAAAAATTTATGAAAGAAAGACTAGGAATAATTTTAGAAAATAAATCAAGTAACTTGCTTTTTCTAAAGTAAATTACAAAGCCTAAAAGTAGAGTAAAGAAACAAAGGAGACTAAGTTGAATCGCACTTTCTAATAAAAGAACAAAAGAAAATACCGAAGGAAATAGATGAATTAAAAGAAGAGAAATGAAAGCAAATATGCAAAAGAGCAAAAACAAGCAACTTAGAACATGGAAAAAACATGTCCCATAAGCTTCTCCATTAATGTTAATGATTGCATATAAGTGTTGAAAAAGGATTCATAATTTCCAATGATAACTATAAAACTAAAAAACAACATACGTATAGTTGAGTGGAAAAAATAATTATATAGAAGGATAAAAATAAAAACTAAATAGACAAAAAATAGTGTAATTGAACTCATATGGTTAAAACATGATTTTGAATTACCTAAATTCAATTATAAGAGGTTTTAATTGAAAAAAAAAAATATAGTTAGACATAATCTCATTATGAGAGGACCAACAATATAATATGTAGTCATATAAAATCTAATGGAAACACATTCCAAAACTATAGGAGATGATAAAGATGATGACCATTGTGATGTGCATTTAATGCACAATGATTGTTGACAAATCAATATATTTTAAAATTTAGTTTTAGTCTAAGTCCATATTTAAATTCCCAAAAACAGGGTGATAACATAATGATAGAATGGTGAGGCTTACATCCATACCTAACATCCATACGCCTGTTAGAATGTCAGGCCCAAATGACATAGGTCTAGTTTGCTTTCAGGCCCAAAATCATAGTTTTAAAATCTAGCCTGACCCGACAGGTCGACCTGGTACCCGGTTGACCTAGGGCTAGAGCTGGGTTAGGTTTAAGAAAAATAGAGGAAGTTAAAACCCGGGGTGACTCGGCGACTTGGTCAAACACTCGGTTGTAACTCATTGACTTTTGTTTTTTTTTTTTTAATAAAACGACGTTGTTTTGATTTTTTTAAAAAATCAGAATTGACCCGGGTGACCCAGTCAAAACTAAGAACCGGGGTCTTGGGTTGGGTTGACCATCGGGTCGGGTTTAAAAACTTTGCCCAAAATTATTTGGTTTAGCTACATACTGAACCTAAGTATATATGGGTCTAGTGAGTTCCAAATTCAACATATTTGGGTTTAGCTATGCGTTGAGTCCAAGTACACATGGGTCTGGTGAGCTTTAAGCCTCAATATCCCCCAAACCCTTTCAGAGGGTGTTCACATCGTCATGATACTCATGCACATAGAGAATATTCTCAGCGCTTATTTGGCTACTATGGGATGAAGACTAGCCATTGATACCCCCACTCCTTACTAGAAACCTCAAGCTCCCCCGAACATTGTAGACATAAAAGTGGAAAGCAGACTATAAGGGAGTGTATGCATGATGATGTCTACATCCCTGGTCAGATATGAGATTCTTTCTTATCAAGATGGGTGTTGCATACTCGTATTCCTAAGGATTACATCTCCACTAGGAAGACATTAGACAACTATGATAGTCTTACTGACCTAAAGGAACACATACAAAACCTATAAAGCATCCTCAAATTGGTCATCTATGATAACAATGTCATGTGTAAGATCTTCCTCACAACCTTCAAGGGATCAATACGTGTATGGTATAATAATTTGGAGTCAAGCTTTATTACAAACTTTGGTGACCTTTATACTAAGTGGCACAATTTAGTATAAGCATCCCAGCTAAAAGAAGCTTTACGAAACTCTTTAGGGTTACCTAATAAGTCCACGCTAACATACTTAAAGAGATTTAATGAGGAAATGTTCAAGGTCAAGGAATTAATCAAATTAATGGCTTTTAAAGCCTTGATAGGTAGGGTAAAGAGGAGAGCTTTATGGAAAGAATTGTACGCTCTACTAAAAAAAGTTGAAAGTGAAGCAGACTATTGAGAACCATATACAAGTGGAAGAGGCAAGTGTGCTCTGTTATGGGCCTCCTTGTTTCTCTAAAGAGAAAGAGAGTCTATTATAAAGGTCTTTGAAATGGGATCACTCTTCAAGGAGGGATAATAACACTAGGAAAAGTCTAAAGAGGCTAGCTAGAGAATGCATGACATACCCTGAAATGCATATTACTCCATTGAATTCCACCCTTACATAAGTCTTTATTGTTATTAAGGGTAAATAAGTTTTTCAATACTCTCCACTTATAAGGTCACCACTTAATACGCGCACGTTTAAGAAGTATTGTCTGTTCTATAAGGATAAAAGATATAAGATAGAAAAGTGTTATGTTTTCAAAAAAGAAATCGAAAGGTTGATATATAAAAGTTATCTATGTTAGTTTGTGAATAGGGATTCCTATCTTGGGTAAAGTAAGGAAGAACTTGACCAGTTAGAGCCGTCTTTAAGCTAAGGGCTAATAAAATGCCCTTAGAATAAGCATGTTATATTTTTCAATTATACTTTATTAAATTAAAATTGCCCTCGATTAACAAAAAACTCCAAGTACAAATGAACATTATTCAAAGCCCATTTCTCAAACATACATAAAAAATATATAAAAAAATATTTCTTAAATATTGTAAAAGGCTATATTTATAGTTTTGTCCAAGGCTCTCATTCACCTTAAGCTGACTTTACAACCAATCTATATAAGCACTACCCGAAATCAATGTGATCTTAGGTTGCACCTCAATAGAGGGTGATTCTAGCACGCAGAAAAGAAAGTATGGGAAACAGGTTATTGCAATCGGTTTTCTTCAAAACCCATAGCATGACCCATCATTTTCACTCTAGCAGATGGAGAGAAAGAGTAACCTTCCCACATGAGGATGCGTTGGTCATCTCCACAATCCTTTCTAACCATCAAGTTCATTGAGTGTTAGTGGAAAATGACAGTGTGGTCAATATTCTTTCCAGGGAAGTGATGGCACGGATAGGGATACCCCCTTAAGATTAGCTTTGGTAAAAACTCATCTTATTAGGATAGAAGACTCGAATGTTCTAGTGAAGAGTGCCTTGGAAATCCTAGTTACTATTTGCACTCCTCCTAAGCGTGTCTCCCTTCAAGAAACTTTCATGGCCATTGACATGGCATTGGCTTATAATGTTATTATGGGTGAACATCTCCTACATCAAATCAATGTTGTAATCAACATCAAGAACTTAGCACTAAAGTTCCTTACTCAGAAATGAGTGGGCATAATGAGATGAAATTATGTGACCTTAAGGTAATGTGCCTTTACTTGCTTGAAAGGCAAAAAGGCCTTAGCACTAGACCAACAAGGGTTCTTGAAAGAAATGATGGAGGTGAAAACTAAAGCTAATGAAGAGTTGAGGGATGTACCTTTAGGAGAAAATAAAGAAGTAGTCATAAGAGTAACTTCCACCCTAACACTAATATAATAGCAATCACTAACGAAGCTTCTCTATATCCAAAGATCCAATTTTATAATGGGCAGTACCTCTGATATGCCAGTAATCAATCCCAAAATAGCTACTCATTAATTAAAGGTTAACATAATTGTTCATCTAGCCATAAAAAAAAAGGAATTTTAGGGGTGAAAGACAAAGCAATAACACAAGAGGTGGATAAAATCCTAGATGCTGGCTTTATTAGAGAAGTGATGTACCTTGCTAGGCTAGCAAATATGGTAATGGTTAAGAAAAGAAAATGTAAATGGTGAATGTGTGTGGACTTTACAGATTTGAACAAAGCTTACCCAAAATATAATTATCCTTTCTATAAGATTGATCAATTGGTTGACTCCACTACAAGTTTTGAGTACCTAAGCTCTTTGGATGCCAATTCAAGATATCATTAAATCCTTATAGACCTAAATGATTAGAAAAAAAAAACAACTTTCATAACTGTAAAGGGAATATTTTGTTATAGAGGCTTAAGAATGTTGAGGCCACTTATTAGTGGATGGTAAATAAAGTATTCAAGAATTAAGTTGGGAGGATTATAGAGAGATATATTGATGACATGCTAGTAAAGAGAATGATCTTTGAGGAAAATCTAATAGACATAGAAGAGGTCTTTTCCATTCTTAGCCATCATCAAATGAAACTTAATCTTTTCAAGTGTGTTTTTGCCATCAAATAAAGAGATTTTTTTGGTTTCCTAGTAAATAGAAAGGGAATTGAGCCTAACCTGGAAAAGGTTCAACATTCTAGACATGACTTCTCATCAGTCCTTAAAAGAGACTCAACACCTCATAGGGAGATTAACTGCTCTCAATCTATTCATAGCTTGCCTTGAGAAGTGTACTTTACCATTGTTCAAAACTTTAAGGAACATATCTAATTTTGAGTGGACACCAAATTGTTAGAAGGCTTTTGTGAAGCTCAAAGTCCATTTTCATATCATAAAGTATTGTCACAACTTAAGGGGAATGAAAACCTTTTCCTTAATCTGGGTATGGGTGTGGGTGTAGCGGACTTAACAATCAGTGTCGTACTACTAAAATAGAAAAAAAAAATATAATGCCCAATTTATTACTCTAACCGAACTCTTTATGATGTTATAAAGAGATATTTGAAAGTAGAAAACGTGGCCCTTGCTCTAGTGAGTGCTTTTAGAAAGCTAAAACCATACTTCTAACCTCACCAAGTTATAGTGTTTTTTTGACTAGCCTCTACAATAGATCCTCCACAAGTTAGAGATGTTTGAATGTTTAGTAAGATGGGTCATTGAATTGGAAGAGTTTGGACTTCAATACAAACCTATACTAGCTATAAAGGTATAGGCCTTGACAAAATTAATTGTTGAATTATAAACCTCGAGATAAATAAAATAATAAATTAAAATAATAAATAGATAATAAAGTCATTGAAATTATAGTGTAATGGTATGACAAAAATGATGAGAAGAATAAATTGGGGAAAGAAGTGTTAAGAAGATGGAAGAAGAGAAGGTTTTTTGCTGAAAATATCAAATTTCCCTATAGTAAAAAAGGTCTAGCCGTTTTAAGAAATTACTAGACCAATTTGTTGAACCATTTAGGTCATTTCTCAAAACAATCAGAGTGTTTTGATTATTGTCTTTGTAAAACTGACAGGGTGTTGTTTTGGATAGAAGACCACCTTTCATTTCTCTTCTATTCTTACACCTTTAAAGGCTAGATAATGAAATTGTGAGTGAAAATAGAGTGTTTTAAAAGATAAAAACACATCCACTCTTGTAATTAAGAAAGATTAAAGATTAAGTTAGATAGACAAAGTGAAGATAAAAGGGGGGAAAACATGGAAGATTTTGACAAGTTGGGGTTTGAAGACTTGATTATCATTCTATAAGGAGTTCTAAACCTAACCTAACAATTTCATATGAAATGGATAACAATTGAGGTTGAAATCATGAGATTGATGCTAAGGTTTAAATTGAAATTATAGGAAAAATGTAAATTGACTACGTATTGATCAATTGGTTTAGATTAAGTTGTGTTGGGTATTAATTTAAAAAGAAATGATGAAGAAAATCATGAGGTCCTTAAAGGCCTAATGGTCGACTAATGAGGTATGACATTATAAGAAGTAGAATTGTATGTAATTAAGTGGTATTATGATAGATTAATGTATATATTTATGAAGAAAATGATTTTAAAGGAGTTTGTTCCATTACATATATTAACTTAAGCGTTTATGTTATTGTAATTTAGGAAATTCAAGGAGAATTATTGAATCTAAAAATTAATGTTATTGTGAATGTGTTTGACTTCTCATGTAAATGAAGGATACATTAAAAAATTGATATAAATAAGATAATGTTTGTGTGATATAAAACATGTATGACTTGGATCATACAATTATGAAACTATAGATGTTGAATTGTTATTAAGTTTTGTTATAACTTTTTATATGTGTTTAGAAGAACGTGTTAAGAAATAAATGAATTTTGTATGCCTAATTGCTTGTTTAATTGTAGTTGTCCTTAATGTGAGATTTAAATCAGTAATGGCCATAAAAATATAGTTTGAGAAGATAAGTGTGTATACGAGTTATATAAATTTTTTTTTTATTGAACTAAGAAAAATGGATTAAAAGGAAAATGAAAATTCAATGAGGATTGAATAGGAAATGAAGGTTAAAATGAAAGAAATTGATTTAGAATATTAATACAGGGAATGTACTTGGAATGAAAAATAATATGGTATATTTGTTGATACAAGAGAAGCCAGAAGAGCTATGCTAGGCCTTCTCATCTATTTAACCTTTAAAAGATAGTCTAGTCTGTCTTATGCTAGGCAATAGCCTTCCTCACTTAGCTCCTCTCATCCATCCAATACCTCTTATAATGAGCATGCATCATGAAAGTCTACCAAAGACAAATGATTGTTAGAAATAATAGTGATAAATTAAAATAATAAGATCAGACAAAAGAGTTTCTTATATGGAGGGTCATTTATCTAGTAAAGGCTGGATGACTATTGTAGCATTCATCAAACATCATTAGGTTGTCTGAAAGAATGGTTAGATGCCTCTCTAAGCACTTCACCACCTCTAATCCATCCTCCCATATAAGATAGCCTATATGGACTACTTTTCCTTCTTGGTAAAAAATACCCTCAAACTCAAGTTGTCCAACTCCTAGTAAAGCATCCTAGGTAGAAGTCCCAACAAATGATGAGGTCTCTGCAGGTAAAACCAAGGGTGGAGGAATTGACAGTGCCATGATAGGATAGGTCTCTACAATTGAGGCTATAACGCTAGATTCTATAAGGGTGAAGACCTTTTTTCTTTTAAAACGAGTAACAACACTCACAATCACTTCAGGAGGGGTCAACTCCTTTTAATCCCCAACTATAAGAAAACGACTTCCCCTATTAACTCTGCCCTTCAACTGCACAAGAGTAGCGGCCTCACTCATTAACTCATCAAGAGGGATAACAAGCTCATCCATGTTGATAAGGTTATTTTCCATCTCTTCTCTAGTCCTAGCTCCATTCAAGTTAAGAGATAAAAATCCCCTTATCGACGTAGATAAGCTCTCTTCTACATACCTTGCTAAAGTTTCTTCTTATCCTTCAAATATTAAACCTGCACAAAAATAAAGTTAGAAATGAATATTTAGATTCATAAAAATAAAAGATAAAAAAGAGGTATACTTTGTAACAAGGCCTAGAAATTCTTTGTATCCATCTTATTAACATCATACTCGATTGAGGTCGAGATCAACACAAATAAGTTTTTTCCTCATCCGAGTTCAGACAAGGTCTATTGTTCACCTTAGGAGGAGGAACTCTCTAATAGTGGGCACAACCCTAAACTTCTTGCATTTAATCTCTAAGGCTAATCGTCCTATTATATCTCTTTATCAGTCATGTCCCCATCTACTTCTTGCATTCCATCTTTGGGGCTGATCATTTTATTATATCTCTTTATCAGCCACCTCCTCCTTAACTTCTTAAAGTGTGTAGGCTTGCCATACAAGGTCTTCTTCATAGATCCAGTGGGTCTTTGGTGAAGGTAAAAAACCAGTGAACATCATTGTTGCCCTGAAGATAAAGAATATAATCAATCAAGTGGTAACAAGTCTTAAAGATATTTACAATAGGCTCCATTCTAATAAACCTGAGGAACTTATCAAAAGCAGATAAAATTATTCATATGTTGCGATGCAGTTGGCTTGGACCCAACCTCTAATACCAAAAAACTTCCCTAAAAAACAATTAAAGAGAAAAGGTATACCCAAGGGCAGAGTTAGGAATTTTTTTTCTTCCCTGGGAAAATACACATAAATTGTTTTCCAAGATCAATCATTAATTCGTATATATTAATTTGTCAAGTTAGCAATCCAAACACATAACACAAAATATGAAAAAATAAAATTTAAAGTAAATAAAATTGAAGAAAAAATAAAAATAAACTACACTATCGAAGTTGCACCCTTCGATGTTCTGTGGAATAAAATTCATCTATGATCGAATCCGAATCGGTATCATTAGCAAGCTCTTGTTCAATATAAATTATTATAGAATTTGCTAAAAATTCCTCTTTCATTTTATTGCGAAGCACATTTTTAACATGTTTCATAACTGAAAGTGCTTGCTCTGTTGTGACAGTGAAAACAAGCAAAATCAAAACAAAACGAATCAACATGTCAATCAAATGATAACATTACAACTTATTTGTTTTAACTAATCCCCAACATAATTCAAAAATGGTAGATATATTTTGAAAGCTCTTATGATGAATCATATTAATATGATAATATTATAGTTAAATCTTAAATAATACATCTCTTGTTCATTGAAATCTTCAGGATAAGATTTCTTAGCAAGCTTGCAAATAGCATCAACTTTAAATTATTTAAAGTTGTCCTTAGGTTTTAAAGCATAGCTAAGTACAAGGATTTTCATTATCCTATCACTGAATATAGAATTTAATTCTTCCAACTAAAATATATTGTTAAGTTAAATAGATCATAATGATAGTATTGGTAAATTGTCACCGATTCTTGTTGCTAACATAAAAAACTTATAGCCTTATACGAAGCATTCATATGTGGTTTGTCAATCTTATATTATGTGCAAACAGATTTCACATGTGCAAAGTGAAGATCAGATTCGAATTCTCTCAAAGTTCAAAACAATGCTTTAGTAGTTGATACAAGATCCATTACATTTAAGATGTCAAGATATTTTTATTGCAAAGCTCAACAAAATAAATCAGTAATCCTTATTATGTTATGCATCAAATATAAGATGAATATAAATTCAAAAGATTTCATCATAATCAAACAACCACCACCAACTTCTCCATGTATAGAGTTAGAAGATCTTTCTTGAACCATATTTTCAAGTACAATAATAGTTGCACCATACATATCTATTAAGCTGCAAATAGAATCAAAATAAGAGTTTCACTGAGTAGTTCTACTTTGATGTAAATTACCAATTTTATGAGCCCCTCTATTAGTCTCACGTCCTCCAGTAGTTACCATATGTGTAATTTCTATAGCATGAGCGTAATGTAACTCGGTGTAATGTTTGGGAGAAACACTAATAAGATTGATAATGGCTGTCAATTTTGAAAAAAAAACCAAATAAAATCTCATTTCGAGCTGCCGCAACTAATGCTAGTTGTAATCGATAGGCAAAACAATGTACATAATATGTATAAGGGCAGTCTCTAAGAAATAGAACTCGTAGTCTGTTCCATACGCCACGTATAATACTAGCATCATCATACCCTTAACGTTATATATTGAGGATATGCAAGTTATATCAAGCGAGCACATCACAATTTTTTTTTAAGTGTTGAAGAAGTAATATCTGAAACATGCACAATACCAAAAAAGCACTCTCGTAAAAAACCCTGAATGTCAACAAATCATAAAATAATAGTCATTTGTTATTTATTTGATGCATTTTTGGCTTCATCAACCAAAATACAAAACTTTGCATCTCTAACTTCTTCATAAATCTTTTTCCTCACTTTGTTCGTGAGAATATACAAAATCTCTTTTTTTAAAATAGTTAGTGAGGTATATTTTGCATTTTTCAGAGCTTTTTTAAGACAACATCATCAATGTTAACATTCAATCCCCCCATAAGTCTTATCATCTTCATGAAATTGCCTCGATTATTATAAGTTGAAGATTCATGGTAACCTCTAATTGCACATGCTTGTAAGTTAAGCCATCGAACAATTTCAATTGTTATCGTAAGTCACAACTAATTTTTCTGAACTTCTTCAATAATTTTTACATTCAACACTTTATCAATATGTCTATTTACTTTTATTAAATCTTTAACAGATTTCACAACATTATTATGTGGTGAAGTGGGACTTCTTATATGCATAAAAAAATGCACATCTAACCCGATCACTAACCTTCTTCCAACTTCTTAAGCCTTCGATGGTGAATGTGGGATGATAAGGCACTTCATTTTCCAAGAAAAAGCATGGAAAACAAAATACTGCATCCTTTAATGGAGAGTACTCTAACAAAGAAAATTGATCAAACCAAATGTATTGAAATCAATGATACAGTCTCCCTACTTGAATTCTCGGATACTCTACTAACTTAGGTTACTATAGACCCATTTTGATATAAGTATTTCTAATTTCATCTTGTTGATTAATAGGATGTTGCCACGATGGAATTCGTATCCTAGGATCTCGTTCAAGAGTATGAACATCAATTTCAACTTTTTGAAATTTGAAAGGGGGTTGGTCATTACGATTTGAGACATCAATATTGGATGAAGAATATCTTTTACTGGTTGATGTTTGTTCGCTTGGTTTAAAGAATGAAAACATAGTTTTTCCTCTCTTGCTTCCTTGATTTCCATTATAATTTATAATCTATTCAAGAAGTACAGGGGATTAGGGAAGCCAAGTGCAAGATGTAGAAATACTAATGCCACAATAGGATATTCATGAAATGTAAACTACAAAAGGATAAAGTGATAAATCAACATTTTAATTGAACTTGTTAAACTTCTTAAATATTGCTAGACATGCATGGTTAGACTGAAAATAGAGATTTTGGTCAAATAACTTAAGTTTCAAAAAGCTTTTTAGATACCCAGCAGAATGTGATTTTTTTTTTTATGTCAAAGAACTTAAGTTTCAACTTGTCTTTGTGAGAGGCTTTTTTATCTAAAGAATTAGGTATTTTAAATTTTGAATAATTGGTATGCTTATAACAATTACAAATTCAAGGAAGAAAGAAATTAAGGTGATAAAGACCAAAAAAATATGAACACATTAACTTGTGCTTATGTGTTAGATGTTGAAGGCTAATAAACGAATAAAGATGTAGACTAAATTGATTTTCTGTATCTATTACGTCAACAAATGGTTTGGTTGGCATAACCTACAAACATTATATATCAAACTTATTGAGAAATTATCAATAAAAAGGGAAAAGATAATAGCCAATAAAGCAAGTATAAAAGTCAAATATAAGGTGAAATATTAATCAAACCTTCAAGTCCAGCAGTAAATAGCACAAGCTGCAAATTCTCTAATTTGTTTTAGGAATTCATCCAACCCTAAATGCATAAAGATTATAACATAATTGATCTTAGGTTTCCTTTTGCATTTAAACTCAAAATAAAATATACATGACAACAAATAGAAATTTAGGTCAAAGAACTTGCGTTTTAAAAAACTTCTCAACACCTAGCAAAACATGGATTTTTTTTGTAAAGGAAGAAAGTAATTTTTTTTAAGGTGGGTTAATTGGTTTTCTAGGATCTATTACTTTTACCTGGGTTACAACCCACCTTACCTTATATGCCCCTTTACCCTTGGATATACCCGACTCATACATATATAGGGGGCAGTGATTTCATAGTACCTCTAGGTAATGTCCAAGGTCGATTGGCTAATTTTTTTAGTCTTAGAAGGCAGTTTAACAATATACTCTCTTACTTACAGAGCTTTACAAAGGCTATCTCATCAATGATTAGGGTGTTAGGTGCATTATCCTTAGTGGCTTGAAGTACTCTCGCTCTCTCTCTCTCTCTGGGTTCCCTAGAGGTATTAAAAAGAGGACTTCTCTGGTGTTGGGAACTACCTTCCCTTTTTCTAGAGGTGGATGCTGGAGTTCCACCCCTTATAGTCTTAAAGCCTAGTCTAATAGATCATTGTCCTTTACTACTTCTTCTAGTTTCTATTTAGAAGCTAGACTCGCCACTAGAGGAAGTAACATCCTTACTTTAAAGGTCAGATTTAACTCTTCTAGAATTTATTTTTCTATTAAAAAGGAAGAAGAAAAAATTTTTAAAATGGGGAATTGCTAAAATAACACAACTTCTTTTTAACACAACAAATCTCACTCAAGGCTTTTTCAATAATTTTTTTTTATAGAGAAATTACAAGAGTGAAAGTAAAAGAAAAGAATGGAAGTGAGAACAACCAGGGTTATAAACGAAATACCTTTTTATCCTCATTATTGGATGAATAAACTTGATGATACCATGAATCTCCAAAAACCTCCTCAATTATTGCATAAAATGCACTTGTCGTTTTGTTTCCCAATAAACTCTCTTTCAATGAGGACAAGCCATTTAGCCATAAAAATCCTAATAATTTTGATTAGGATAGTCTATCTCATAGGGAAGGTAAAAAGTCTCTCATTAGAAAGGTAACAAGTGTCTCATTAAAGCTAACAACATGTTAAATCTTTAAGTATTCAATACACAAAGACTTGAGGGATACTGAAGGATCAATATATTTTAAAATTATATTTTTAGCCTAAGTCCATATTTAAAATGGCAAAAGATAGGGTGATAACTCAATGATAGAAGTGTGGGGCTTACACCCACACCTAATATCCTTAAGTGTGGTAGAATGTCAGGCCTAGATGACATGGATCTAGCCTGCTTTAGGCTCAATATCTTTCGGTTTAGCTACATGATAGGCCAAGTATATATGAGTCTGGTGAGCTGTCAGACCTAACATCCTTGTATTCAACTATGCACTAGGTCCAAATAAATATGGGTCTAGTGAGCTGCTAGTCCCAATATTCTTGGGTTCAGCTACGTGCCACGTCCAAGTACACATGAGTTTGGCGAGCTACCAAACTCAACATCCATGGATTTAACTATACACTGAGCCTAAACAAACATGTGTCTGACAAGCTACTAGACCCAACATTAGGTCTAGCTACATGTTAAGCCTAAGTACACATATGTCTGGCGAGCTTCTAGACCTAAATTTTTTGGGTTCAGCTACGTGCTGAGCCTAAACAGATATGGGTCTGACGAACTGTCAGACCCAACATCATTGAGTTCAGCTATGCGCTGAGCGCAAACTGACATATGTTTGGCAAGTTGCCAAACCCACAATCCGTGAGCTTAGCATCGTGTCAAGCCCAGGCAGGAATGGGTCGGGCAATCATTATAGGCCTCATGTTGGGCCATAAGGCTTCATTTGTTTATTCTTATGACTTTTAATATAAAATAATAATGTCAACGATATCCATCTCCCTACACCCCTAGGTATATAAAAGTCTTCTAAGGGCCTACCATAATTTGCATTGTAATTAATATTGTATAAGGGATATTTATCCCTCATTAATATGGTATAAGAGATATTTGTCTTTCATTTAATGTTGTATAACAGATACTTATCATTCGTTAATGCTATCAGGATGAATAACTCTCTAACCCCTTCATTTTAGCAACATGACAAGGTTAAGGGGCCATAATACCCTTTAAACCAACTAGATAAATGGTTTACAATTTATTTTTTAAAGTATTCATATTTTAATCCTCATAAAATTTATTATACAAGAACAAGAACAAACACTTTTGTTCTTAAAATTTAAAACTCATTCTCTCATTTACTGCAATTCTTTACTAAAAATTTACTAACTTTATCATTTAACTTAAAACCCATCATAAAAAATTGTTTTACGGGTATTAAACTTTTTACCACCAATTATTTACTTTTTGAACTATAAATAAAAGAATATTAACATTAATATATAATTACCCACTATCTAGATATAAAAAAACTCAATCCTAAACATTTCAGTTTCTAGAACATCATCAATGGCAAGA
>Ga0325410_1000848_pt1 | contig 32672 bp, 15 predicted proteins | sample PopdelMetagenome_16_FD_206182 | JGI IMG/M metagenome (GOLD analysis project Ga0325410, IMG submission 206182) | Populus deltoides microbial communities from Bellville, Georgia, United States - Xylem-PdIQD-R3 | ecosystem: Host-associated > Plants > Phyllosphere > Stem > Wood/Secondary xylem...
AATAAAGAATTAATCTCACTTATAAAATCTTTTGATATTATAAATATACTCATATATCATTGTTTTCACTTAATTTACTATACAATAAAAAACAAATAAATACATAGAAATTCAGTCTATACACATTTAGTTGGCATTAGCATTTCAATGTTTAACGGATGAAAAGAAATTAGAGACTAGGAGGAAAAAAAAGGTGTTAATATTATAAGATGCATGGAGTGATAATAGAAGAACTTATTAAATTAAGATGTAGCCTCCAATGAATAGTTTGACAAAAAGAGTGCAATAAAGCTCAAAAGAGTTCTGTAAACAACATTGCTCTAATTTTTCTGAGCGCAGAAAGTCATATCATTGAAAGACTGTACCATTCAAAGTTACTAGTTATCTGTGAAGGAGCAACCTTTAGATGAGCATATCAATATGCTGATAGAATCCATATTAATGTCTTTGATGAACCTATGAATATTGTTTTTTTTTTTTTCTATTTCTTTTTTTCAAGTACAAGCAATACAATTTCATTGCAATGAATGTAGGGCCGACTTAGGGTGTCATTATGTATGTTAATAATTGGATTCTGAATCCTATGAAAATAACACATGTGCATTGCCAGCTGCAGCATATGATCTCCCTCGTATTTACTTACATTTGTTGTGTGTCTTGTCTTGTCTAATGTTTGTCAACTGGACATTAGAAATGGGCAGCCCTCTTCACGGGCGATTTTAGCCCTTCCAACCAAATAATTCGAAGAGAGCTGGCCTAGCTAAATATATATTGTCACGAAGTGCTGGAGATTTGATGGCAGGCTCAGTTCATTAATTGATGGAGGAGCCTCTGTAAGGAATTTATGCAATTCACACACTTTCCTTCTAACTCAAACCCCATTATGGATTGTTTAGGTGGTAAGAAAAAGAGCAAGAAGTGTGAGAAAGGTCTTAGAGGGCTCACAGAGAAGGTATGGCTTTTCCAAGAAGAGATCCAAGCTATAATGTACGAGAGAGAGAAAGAGGCTAGAGCTTATGAGAGAGACATGATAGTTTTTGCATTTAAAAGAGCAGAATGGAAGCAAGAGAGAAAGAAGCTTAAGGAGGAAGTAAAGAGATTGAGAAAGGTAGTGGAAGAGAAAGATGAGAGGGTTAGAGTATTGGAAGAAAGGTCGATAGGAAGAGAGAGTGAAAAAAGGGAGGAATTCTTGGGGACTACTAGCTTCCTTGTGGAGCAAATGAGGGAGGAGAGAGTGTGGCGCGACGAGGCTGTGGATAAGTGGAAGAAGCTATATCTTGCCATTAAGGCCGAGCTTGATGATCTCATTCAGAAGACTTACCATGGTGCATCTCTCTCCTTTTTCTCATACTCGCACGCACACGCACACACAAAAATAAAGCCTACACCATTTGCTTCAGAAGACATCCTTTGCATGATTCCACGCATGGTGCAAATCTTGGCAATCCAGAAACATATTATCACTAGTTTTCATTAACCAAGCAGATTCCCCTCATTTCATGTCATATTGTCATTTCCATGGAAGAGTGATTCTTGGGGGCTGAACTATATCCTCTTCTTAAACTCACTCCTAGAGACAACACACGATCTAGTGCATGTTTTCACATATTAATTAATTACCTGTGCATTTATGCAATGTCTTGCAAATATTTCAGTTTTATCATTCAGTGCCGCACAAACCTCAATGTCTAGCGCATGGCACATGCTACTAGAATTGGCATGCTCCACAACTTCCTTTTGTCAAACATCCTAAAAAGTTGATTGAAGTTGTCCAAGAACGGGTCCCAATAATACATTTTTGCTTCTCCTGAAGATAATGTGTTACTGTACATGAGGTAGTGATCAGTGGCCAACATCTCTTCTCATCCCAAGTCGCTTACTGTTTTACCACATCAATCCTTTGTGATAACATTTATGGGGCTTTTCTTTTTCAAAAAAGAAGTTGAGCATTTCTTGTTGCCATCACTTGATACAAAATAAAATTATGTGGGCACAAAATGCAAGATCACAGAGCATCAGAATCATATTAAAAAATCACTTATATTAAATGATATGGCCTTGAGTAACTATTTTAACCACTACTTTTCTTTGGTCAATTGGTATACCAATTATGCTGATACATTGATTAAGAAACTATGACAGTGCAAAAAATAATCAATGAATGACAGTTTTGTATGCTTGCAACTCGGTTGTGCAGGAGATGGCTTGTACTGGAGAGCAGAGGAAGAAGAAATGATTGAGGAGCTGAAGGTGGAAGTGAAGGCCAAGGAAGGATGTATAGAGGAGCTGAAAGCACAATTAGCTTTAGCGAAGAAAGAAGAATACAATAGGGCAAGGGAGGTCGATATTCTGCGGCAGAGCTTGAAAATCATGAGCAGTAGGAAGGCACCCAGCTTTGCTCTTAGCAAACCGAAGTTAGAACTTGTGAAACAGGCTAGAAAAGCATAGCTAGCTTTACAAGTAAAATCTATATTAAAATATCGATGGACTGTGTAGTCTTTTTCAAGTCAACTTGAGCAAGGACCGTGCAAATCTTACATTACTAAAACACACCACCTTTTTTTTGCCCCTTTTCGGATTATACTTGGCACGGTAGTTTGCTAGTTAATAAGTGCACAGACGAAGGGATTTTGTGTAGATTACGTGAGGTAGTAACCTCCAAAAAAAGGGGACTCAAAATGGTTAAATCGATGAGAGGAGTTGGGCCACTACTATTTTCTCTTATTCCTCTCCAATCAAGTTGCTTAGTGAACCAACTTCATTTGCAATAAAAGCTTGAATTTCAACATCAACCCTTTTGCGAAGAGGGGGTTTAATTAGAAATATTTTGGAAGGACAAGTTTTTCTATCTTCCTCAAACTTATAACCACTCTATCTTTCACTTGCACAGTCACTAAGATTCAATTAACATTCCTAATCATATTTCAAATAAATCTAGTTGTTGATTTCAGAGAGATCTTGTGAAGGGTTTATAAATTCGACGACCATTTGGCTCTTTTAGGAGACTTCAGTAATTAAGTAATAATCCAAGTTGATTCAAAAGCAGAAAGCCCTCTGGCCGTTTGATATCTACCAACAACGATCTGAGATTTGGTGGACAAGATACAGGTCTTAATTTTAGTGAGATTGGATGGCCAACCATCCTCTTCAATTGGACAATGGACTTCATTTTATTAAAGATCTCCATGGAAGGATTAGCGCCAATGAAAAGATGATAAGAGAATATGAGGGTATACCAGGAAAAAAGAACTCCGTACTGAATAGTATTTTGTTATTGAGATTGTACAACATCCAATCATACAAGTTGTCACGGAAATGTGTGATCTGGATTTGATATAAATATTGCTGTAAAGATACATTTCCTACCCCACAGACCCACCCCTACCTAAGCTGTAGTGCTTTACATGTATTCTTTTGATGGGTTTCCTATAAGACTGACAGACTGTTACATGCTGCATACAGACACATTGCCTGATAACCTCCGAAGAATTATTCAGCATTAATGATAGGACAGGAACGTACATGAATATGCTTCGGCTGCTAGCATTCAGATATTACTGCCTTCTTAGCTGGTCGAGAAGCTATCTCGTTCACTGCTTTCTACCCTTCCAAAAGTCTGGTAGTTTGATCTCACAGTCTGACCAAAGAAAAACGTATATAGATGAATGTCTGGATAAGCATGGTAACTAGTAATTATGAAAGCTGTTTGGTATACTTAACACTATGCAGTTCAATAAATGGACATAACACGAAAGAGTGAATCTCTGGAACAATGTTACAGGAAATAATCGACAGAGTGATAACTACCGATTATGTAAAAGCTTCAAGGGACACAGGAACTTGAAACTATTAGCAAATGAATTGATCTCAGGAAAGTAAATTAATTTCCACTTCTACGACAAGTAACCATCAAGGAAATCAAATATATTATTACTCTAATTAACTGGATGAAAATAATCATTTAACAAGATGCCATGTACCTCAAGCAGCGTGATGTAATAGAAATCCTCCATATGATGCAGAATCCCCTGTCCATCTCGCATTGAAACGAATAAATATATTTCAGTTTGCAATATTTTCTCAATGAGCTCCTTCTCACCTTTCATCTGTTCAAAATATTCACAGCCAAAGCTCACTAATCATATTGGTATTTCAGATGAATATATACATGAGACACCGAATGCTGCCTGTATGAATGTTGATTTAGAAATAACTCTTTATTATTATCATTGTTCTAACAAGATCCTAAGAATCTTTGATCAATACTGCTACTTACTGGTATGTATATTCTTCCCATCAACTATCAACATGCCCCGGGAACTTTTTGCTAATTGGTAGTGTTGAATGCTCAACTCTACCATGGCTGGATGACTAGTCAGTTTAGGAACCACTAGGTCAATTTAAGAACCAGCTAGGTTGAGAAAAAATTCCAGCTACTAACCCAACACCAAGTATATTAGAAATTGGCTCACAGCAAAACCCCCAATAATAGAAAATTGCAACATACACAAGGAGGAATCAACATATTGCCTTAGGTAATACCAAAACAGTCAAGGAGGTTAAACTATCTCGAGTACTAGGTTACACCAATGAATACTGTGGAGTATTTCACTGTCAATCTAGTTGACTAAAAGTTTCTTTCTCATAAGATCACAGTTGAACTGCATTACCAATGAATAAGTGACTAGCAGTCTGCATCAGCAATAAACATCAATTGCATGAATTTATCCACTGTTAATTGTCTTGAAGTTGAGCCTGATGAGTCAGCCACGTTGAGGTGGCAGACATATAGCAGACACAAAAGGGGGACATTTTTTAGATTCCTTTGGGGATTTTAAGCCAAACTAAAAAATTTCTTTCACTGCACAAGAACTTACCTCCAACTGCAACTTTCCTCCACCGCCCATCCCTTCCAGATTGATCAGCACCTCGTACAAGTTTCCTGGAAAGGCACGTGCTATTTAATCATTTTTGCAGAAAGGGTATGCAGTCCATATATCCAAACTTTGTCTTCTTTTTACTTTTCATACACATCGAATGAACTTGTACTTGTGGAATTAAACTTAATCACCCGAGGAAACATCCTTTAGTTAGTGCAATCATCAATCTATCAGCAAAAAATCATGCTGGGGTATTATTAAACTTGCAGCAAACCATCGATTCAAGAATAATGACAGCCACAGACAACTTTTTTCAAACAGCTCTGCGCATGCACATGTTTGATCGAAATCTCACTGTCACATAAGCATTCCAGACTAATGCCTGTGTTACCCATGCGCTTATGTGGAGTCACAAGGTTTGCATCCCAAGCTGCAACCTGAAGCTCAAAAACAAAGAATTAGTAGCGAGTTGCAACTCATAATGAAAATGATAGCTTCCAATTCTGAACACATACTTCAAGTTGATGCATTACATCATGCGTTTGTATTGCGCAAGAAGCTTCAGTCATAATTGGCACAAACAAAATCATTCACCAAAAATGTCATCAAGACCAAACAAGTAGTGGTGATAGCAGACTAAAATAGGAATAAGATGTGATAGTTAATTGGAGATAATTAATCATAAGGCATGATTCTTAATAGGATACCCTACTGGAATAAAGAGATCCTACCAACCAATTATTTAAAAACACCTTCCTAAACAAAGATCCTCCAGTCTGGTCAGCCCAGCATGATTATAATCGAGTCAATGGATGGATGTGAGAAGGTAAATTAGAAGATTAATTTTAAGTAATTATTGCCTGGCGGAACCACCAATGTACAGGTACTAGCGCACCATCTGGTAAGCGATGAAAGCCATTGGAGAACATCTGCTTCATACGCAAAAGGAGGACCCACACATTCAATACTGCATGGGCCTGACCATTTGGTCTATTTACACAGGCTACCATATAGTTTCTAAAGTAACCTCAACACTCATACATGGAAAGTACATGAGAGGGAGGGAGGGAGAGAGAGAGAAGAATTCAAATTAATAATAAAAACGATCTCACCTGAGACAGGCGAAAACAAGTGGAAGGACAAGAAGAAAGATTTAAAAAAATGAGATCTCAATTAAAAAGCTCTAGTCCTTGAACCATAAGCTTGATCCCTTCAAGTGTTGGGTTTCCTCTCCTTCCAGACCAATTGCTAGTGTTCCTTTCTTCATACGAACTAGAGATGATGTGTTGTGTAAATTCAGAAACTTGTAAGGGATATCCATGCTTACTTTTAGAGTGACTATTTAAATTGGCATTATAATTTTTTTTTAGACAAATATGCTATTGGAATTTGTTCATTTATGTACTTCTGTCAAAAAAAAAAAAAAACAAAGCTAGAAAGAATGATACAAAGTATACAGAAACTTGAAATGCACCCCCAGCACGCTCCCACATGAGAAACAAATTTATAAATTCAGAAAGAATAAGAATTTACCTGAAGATTTTTGGTCAGAGGCAGCTTAACGTTAATAGTGAAGTCCTTGTCCCAAGTTGGCTCCTTTTTCCTGTTACCATTAAATGATTTACATGTGTTTATTTTGTTAGCAGTTCAGAGCAAACTTTTAAATTTTTTTATTCTTCTGCTATTTTGCAACGATGTCAGTGTGTAAAATTTATAAACAACTCAAATTCTATACTAAATTTTGATACACTGCTATATTGCATCATGTAGAAGAAGGTCAGATGGGCCCTCCATTAAAATGAAAGGAAAATAGTGATTGAGAAAGCAAACAACTATTAGTGACATGATAGTTGTCACCCAACAGAAGTGGATAGAATATAGAGTTGATTTTTGGGCTTGAGTTTTATAACAGTTCAGGCAAATCTTCCAGTCCATAAGATTACTCCGCAACCCTGGCAAGATCATCCTCACAAATTTCCCAGTTAGCAAAAGCCATTACTCTAGCAGAGCATAAAAGCGAATGTAGTACCACTCGGAACCACATTTTAATGAGTTCCTTCTCCAATGGAGATGTTAAAACTGCATGAAGTATGGAATGAAAAGCAATTGCAATGTGAAATATCAAGGATTGTCCAAAATCTGAAGGAAAAAAAAACAAGTTGATTGTAAGGCTCGAGCCAATCTCTCAGTCATCTTAGTAATCTGCGTTCCTTTTCCGGTGGAGATTGTGAGTACAGGATTCAGGAAGGCATAAAAGTTTTTCAAGATGCAAGTAGTATCAGGGATTGATGAAAATTCAAACCACAACGGGGAATAAAAATTATAGACGCTACAACTGCCCTCCCATTCGTCTGTGTAACAAAATTAAAACAAGTGCATTAAAATAAATAAAAAGCAGATTTGAAATGGAATTCCTAGCAGGTTTAAACAAACAAAGGGGGGTTCATAAAGATGAAGTAAAAAGAGAAGAAGAGCTATGGAAAATGGAGCTTATACAATTTGACAATTTTTCCAACTTTTCACTTCAGAGCAGAACTTCTAACAAAATAGGAACATTAAAAGAAATCAGGTGAAAGTTTCCTTTCAAATCTTTCCTGTAGAGAGTTAATGATAATCATCATTCATTTTCAGTTCCATTAGAATCTCACATCCCCATGAATTTGCTACTATGACAAGTTTTAATTTATGCTAATTATTGCCCATTCTCGAAAAAAGGTGCAGTCAACCACCATTCCAAGCTTCAACCGAATTGCTAGGTTCAAAGGAGAAAGAAGAAAGCATATGCTATACAGTGCAAAAAATTTCAGCATAGTGGAATTTAGAGCAGGGTAAAAATTGAAGCTTCAGATTCAGTTTGTGTGTGTTTGTGATATGGAAACATCGACGGCTTACCCCCATTTGACCTTGCTTTTGAGAACCTGTCCATCCAGTTCCATAACCACATAAGGATTACTTTTTCCGTATACATCCATGGTTTAATCAGTAAGGTGGTATATATGAAAAGCAGAATGTGTGACCATGTCAGTTCAAAACTTGCTCATAAATCCCAGTCCTCAATGCAAAAGGGTTAAATTCGATAACGCACCCATGGATCCAAGGCTGGAAAATCAAAACCCTTTTTCAATTTTATAAACAATTGTCCATCATATATCTCACGTAACCTGCAAACATATCAATCAGCCTTGGATTAAATTTAGTAAAATGTGATTTTGTTACTCTACTTGATTCAATCATTCTATGCTAACATAATTTCAATAAACAAATAAAGTCAGGCTATACAAGATAGCCCGCCTGATGCATCTTCTCTGCAACAACAAAGAGAGCAAGGAGTAAATATTTAAGCTTTGAGTGTTACTGGAAATAAATGATCACATACTCTGAGATATACAGAGTCTTACAACCTGCAGCATCAGCCTCCCACTTCCATACATTTTTCTGATAAAAAAACACACACACACACTTCGTTTAAACATCAAATTTCTTCAATCTCTTTATATTCAATCGAGACTTAAAAAATTGAAAATTAAAAATGGATTAAGAATTTATTAGAGGGGAGCTGGTATGGGCTTCGAAAGCGAAACCAGCAAGAACGACAGCGAGATTGATATCAAAAGGAGGACGTTCGTTGTCGTTCTCTTTCTCTTGTTGAACAGCAACCTTCTCAGTCTCCGTATTATTAGCATTACTCGCTTACTAAGACTCGAGGAGGAGCAACCTCCATGCCCGCTGCCTCGGTAAGTTAAAACCCTAAATCTACCGGAAAATGAAGACGGAAAGCGCCGGTAAAAGTTCAAATTTCGATGCTTATACGAAGTAGGAGTGAAACGGTGATTAAAGGCGTTGCTTGGGTGGAGAGAAGTAGCCATTGCCAGTGTAGAGAAAATACTGTCTAACAAATAGTTTTGAGTTTTGATGGTGGCAGTTGTGTAATAATATATTTTTATACTTGCACTTTTCCTTCTTTTTTTTTTTTGTCTGGGTGCTTGGAGTGAAGACACGTGTACGTCGTTAAAGAAGGCAGAGAGGACCCATAAAAAAAAAACACGCCACCGACCTGGCAAAAAGGTCGTTTTATGAGCTCGGTTCAAATACACCAAAATAATTTATTAATTTACTATAAATAATAGATTAATTGTTGATTTTCTTCTAATTAAGGATTCCATTATATTAATTATATATGTCGTCTTTGTGATGGGAATGGTCCAATATATAGAGAACAAATTTAATAAAGATATATAAGAAAATAATTATATATATTAGAGGTGAGAAAAAAAACCGAAAAACTATAAAAAATTAACTGAAAAAACCGAATTGTGAAAAAAACTGATTATAATTTTAAAAAAATTGATCGGTTTGGTTTCGGTTTTATAAGCCTAAAACCGAACCAAACCCAAACCGAAAAAAACCAAGTCAAACTGGAAAAAAACCGAGTCAAATCTAAAAAACTGAGTCAAACCGGAAAAACCAAGCCAAACTATAAAAACCAGTTTGAACCGGTTTTTATTCTAAAATAGCCAACCGAACCAAAACTGGTCAGCTTGAACCAGTTTTGGTTTAAAAAAACTAGTTTGATTTTTTTTGATAAAAACCGAACCAAACCGAAAATAATAACCCCTATATATATATATATAAATTTTTGGTTGATCATGAGAAAAAAACAATACATGATATAGACAAATATATTTTATACTTGTATTTTCTTATTGACAAAATATTTTTTTTATTTCATTGTTTTGTGGATGTTTTACTTGTTTAATAATGTTTCAATTAAGGTTTTTTCCTTTTCACAGTATCAAAAATAAATTGTTGATTTACTAAATATTTTAAATTTTAAGTAATTTTATGAAATAAATTATAATTTAGTTTGGTTAATTAATTTCTAACTTATTCAAATAATTAGAAAATGATTTATATTATATTTTTTTAATATTCATTCGATTAAATATGAAAAAACAATAAATATTTAATTATATAATAAAAATATTTTCAAAACACCTATACTAAAAATATTAGAAAAAATAGAAAAAAAAAAGATCAAGACTGCGAATGGAACCAAGGCCCTGTTTGTTTGCTGGAAAGTAGTTTCCTTTTAGAAAGTGAATTCCAAGGAAAGTAAATTTCAGGAAAGTATTTTTTGATATTTGGTAGTATAATGGAAAATAAGTTGGAAAATACTTTCAGTGTTTAGTTATGTCATGGAAAATAAACTGAAAAATAACTTATTAATGTTTTATTTTTTTCAAGTTTATTAAAATAATGAGGAACAAATCTTACAAATTAAAAAGTTGAATGAGAATGAAATTGAAAAAAATATAATTTCATAAATTATCTCAAATAAAATAAATAATAATCAAAATAATAGAGATCAAATAAAAAATAAAAAAATTGAAAGATGAAAAAATTAAAATAATAATAATTAACATTTCATAAATTATTTCAAATAAAATAAGTAACAATCAAAATAATGAGGACCAAATTTGATAAATGAAAAATTTCAATAAAAAAATGATAAGGGAAAAGCAAAATAAGAATGAGGACCAAAGTTAATATAAAAATTAAATTTTAAAGGATGAAATTGAAAAACAAATATTCAAAACAAAAAATATATATAGCAATCAAAAGTTTGAGGACCAAATTTGATATAATTGGCAAATAATATGACATTTTTAAATTTTTTACAACTTCCGGAAAGTATTTTCCGCCCAAAATAAAAAAAAACACTTTTCTGGAAACCAAGCCAAATTTTTCTGACTGGAAAGTGTTTTTCGTTGACTGAAAAGTGTTTTCCGTTAACCAACTTTTCTAGTGACAAACAAACACATGAAAATTTAAAAAATCATTTCTCGAAAACCACTTTTCAGAAAATAAACACCCCTTTGGATATGTAATAAAGCCTAAGCACACCTATATTAGGGTGCAACTCAAAATTTAGATTTGAAGGGCACGGTGGATTTGAGATGTGTTTAGAAATAAAGTTATTTATGTTTTTATATATTTTTTTAAAATTATTATTTTAATATTAATATTAAAAAAAAAAAAAAATTTATTTTAATATATTTTTAACTAAAAAATATTTTGAATCATAATATCAAACACTCTTAATTTATAAAAGTATCTTTATATTTTGGATGTATTCACTACCATAATCTCCTTAATGCAAACATAAATTTAGAGTACATTTTTAATCTTCAAATCAATAAAAATATTTATTTCAAGTATTTTAGATTTAAAAATTCAAATGCATATATTTCCCAAACTATTTGATAAAATATTATAATTTTTGTATAGATGAATTCTTTACGGTGAGATATTTCATTTTATGAAATTCACCACCTCAACCTTCTAAATGCAAACATAACTTTAGAGAACATCTTTAACCTTCAAATCAATAGAAATATTTATTTGAAGTATTTTAGATTTAAAAATTCAAATTCATAAATCCTTTTTGTACATTTTTTTCTACGTGGACAAAAAATGACTTCTTTTATGTCTGAAGACGTAAATGGATTTTTGTTTCTATTATCTTAATAATAATAATAAATGTTTAGAAATTAATATTTTTTTTGTTGTAGAAACATTTTAATCCAAAATTGAGGAACTCCGCTAATTTGCCTGGTCATTAGATCCATGTGGTCCTCTATGAAGAGAGAAGTACGCATCTTCACGCTTTGGATGGGTGCTTGGCATGCATGTTACTTATCCTTCGTCCCCGAGGGCTGAGTGCAATGTTAAAACTTGAGACGTCCTTGTAACATATCTCATGTTCAAATTCTAGCGGTGAGGACTGGGGTGGGATTTATGAATAAGAAACGGCCATATCATTAGCAGAGCCCCAGAAACCATTCGGCTTCACAGTTACAAAAACAGCATATATATTTAATATAAATCAACTTATGAAATGTTAATTTAACCACAAACTAAAATTAAGGCGTAATAATTTATCAAAAAGGGAAATGATTGCGATACATACATATATAATGTCATTGTTTTGATGAGAAGAAATGCAAGTTGGTATTGGACATGATTCGTATCCTCAGAGTTCCTATAATGCAAGTCCCAATTTTTCACATTACATTAGCAAATTCCCCAGTGCTTTGGTGCTGAGAGCACCTCTATAGCCATAGCATATGAAAAGCAGCCATGGCTAGAGCAGGGACTTGGGCTGCTGTTCCTGTGATTTGTTACAAGTAGCCCTCCGAATCCTAGTGCATATGAGCCACAGCCGCCTCCTTTACTAAAGGTCGACTTACATGCACAAAATGCTCCGCTTCCCTCTCAACCTGCTCCAAACACCGGTCAGGACTCTTCACTTCATTCATCTTCTTCACAAATCCCACGAAGCGTCTCCAGTTATCTGGTTGAAATAAGTGAGGGTTCATTCTCAAGTACGTAAAAGCACACATCTCCCTGTCTTTTGAGTTTCCATCAATATTCAATGATGACGCCTGTAAAATTTGCTCATGTGCGCTCTCATCATATCGTGGCAGTGCATTTTCCCCGGCAAGAGGCACCTCTGCTTCTCGCGTTGCTAAAGCCACTTGCCTCACAAGCTTCTCAGGGGCACAAAGGGCATCCTGTGGCTGTTCATGGTCACGCATTTCTATGCAAGTGAAATTGAATATAGCACCATACCGAGCTAACATTTGAGCAATAGGAAGGTAACCATCTCTGTTTCTCGTGTTATAATATCCTGCTGTTAGCTCTGGGGCATGAGACCGGGTTCCATAGTGCCAATGAATTCCTGCAATCTTCACTGAGATCTTTACACCAGTATTCTCATAGATAGCCTTCGCTGACGACAATATTCTCTCAGCGTGGTCTAAGAGGATCTGCGAGTACCAAGAGAGGAAGAATTCACCATAGGGACAAGTCCAGCCACCACCTTCTTTTCTGAAAAACCGGGTGTCTTCCGGCCAGTTGTTGTACTCACCAGCATCAGTTGGGCCTGTGCTACCCCATTCTGGCTTACCAGCAGCTTCCGCCGCTGCTTTCAAGCTACTCAACATATACTGCATCATGTTACATATACCAAGTAAGAACCAGAGGATTACAAGTCGGTGGTTTAATCGCTTAAAAGTAAAAAAGAAAGTGAATACCTTATCGTAACATTGGAAGGCTCCGATTCCAGGAAATCTCCAAGTTCCATTCTGCTCCGGGTACGAAGGATAGCGGAGCTCACCTGCTGGACCCATTCCCACTTGGATTTCCTGTAAAGAATAAATTCTCAATGGTTTAGTCAACAAACCTCTTTCAATACGTATGACAGCATGCTTTGAATTGTTAAAAAAATGTACCAATTCATCACCAACGATGACAAATTATTCAAGCAAAGACATCAAACCGCTAGAACCAATTATTGGAGTATAAAAAGGGTCGTAATATACACAGGGTAATGACAATACAAACTGCATCCATAATTATGCAAAGATGCAGCCCAATTACAAAGCATCTAGACAGATTACACTCAAAAGTTGAAAGTTGTAATGGGACAGAATCATCTAAACATATTCAACCAAAATATTTTTAACACATACATGAATTCTATCTAATTCAAAGAAAAAAAAAAACAAATAGCAATGGATAAGCAAGTAATTACCACAATGGTGTCACCAAGAAGTTGTTTGAAGTTGTCCCTAAAGGCCCGCATAAAATCAGAGTAACATTGCACAGGTGTCCTCCCCTTGAGAACTGGAATGCTATCGCACCCAAGTGATACATACTCATAATTCCTCTTCCCCCACTGATCAGTGTATGCAAGGTCTTGATCTTTATGAACCTCCTCCACAACCCACTTGGGCAATGGAACCCTGCATCCAAGATTTTAATACAATTCACATTCACATTTCCATTACAAATTACTTTCAACTTTGACTGTTTCACCTAACCCATACCAAGTAACAAAAAAGGGAAAATAAGAACGAAAAAAAAAAAACATACGTGCAAGAATCACCAACGTTGCCGCCACACTGATGAAACGACATCACAGCCTGAACCTTAAGACCATGTCGTTTAGCCATTTCTAAGAGTTCGGTATACCCTCCCCAATTATACACACCAGGCGTATCTCTCTCCACTAATCCCCACCAGACATCCATCATCACCCCTTCCACGCCTGCGCTCTTCAACGCCTGTAAACTTGCATTCATCGCTTTCCTTCTATTCACCGTGTTACCCATCGTCACACTATCCAACGGCATCATCACGTAAACTGGCACTCCTTTCTCCTTCACCGTGTTCACCTCTTTATACGTCTTCTCTTGTTCTGTTGTCTCGTCAAAACTCACCAAGTCCATTGTTTCTGTTGCGAATGCTCGGCATGCCACTGATAGATCCGGACGGATGCCGTTGCTGGCGCTTAGTATTGGAGACCTACAAGGGCTTGTTGGTTGTGATTTTTGCTCGGCGGTGTCTGGTTTTGTGATTTTGCATCGGATGTTTGGTATTGGAGTTTTCCACACCGCCGCTGCGCTGGCTTTTGCGGTGGTTTCAGTGTTGGTCATTGATTCTGCTTGGATTGGTGTTCCGGCTAAAGCTCCGATCTGATGTGTTATGTTCATTGCCGTTTCTGTTCAAATCACACGGAGAGCTATTTCCTTCCTCTTTCGTTTTCTTTTCCTTTTTATTTCTTCTATGTCACGACACGAGAGCTGTTGAAATTTGAACGGTGCAGGAAATGAAGGAAGAGAGGGATGGCGAATTCATTTATATAGACTGGGAGGATAAGATATTTTTTAAAAATCCCTGTCGCTGTACCGTTTCGAAAAGACACGTGTCCCTATTAGCACGTGGCGGTAAGAGAGGCGCGATGGAAGGCAACGGCTACGATTTCTCTTGTGCACGTGAGGATGGACGGTAGGATGCGAAAGAGCGTGAAAGTTCAGGATGGCAACACGGTTTTTCACTTTTTTGAGTGTTTTTTTCCCGTTTTTTATTTTTCAAGGAGCGGTGAAGGGAACGGAGAGGCGGGAAAGAACGTGACTAGTCACGTGCCCCTCCCCATATACATGGCGGTTTCTGTATCTTATAGCAGCAGCATGGTTATTTTTGCTCTTTTTTTAAAAAAATAATTTTTTAATTTTTAATTAATAATTATTATTTTAATATTTTAAAATTATTTTAACGTGTTGATATTAAAAAATTTAAAAATATTATTTTAATATATCTTTAAATAAAAAAATATTTTAAAAATTTGTCATTTTGTTTTGTACGGCTGCTGCTCCGACGCCGACGAAAGGATATTTTGTGGGTGACAAATGGCACGTGGAAGGAGGATTTGGGTGAGTAGTGTCCAGACATAAACCTTGGCTGTTAAGGTACGTGTTCGGACCAGTAGCATTCCAGAATTTGGCCTTCGTCACTTGTTTCAGCTGCCTTGATTGATTGATGAAGAGGGAGCTGCTTCATGGGACTTTCATTGAAGAGAAGGGGTTAATAAGGTCACAAGCACAAGCATACGGCTCCCAGAAGGCCTCAAATTCTAAAATTGGACCTCAAATCATTAAAAAAAAAAAAACGTTTAGAACGCAATTCTAAACGGCTGTCACGACAAATACTTAAAATTTACAAAGTCAGCAAAACTATAAAATCTTTGCCCTAATTGTCCTATGGATACTTTAAGGTGTAATATGAACATAAGAATAGTAAAAGTACAAACGCTTACTGGGTAGATATACAAAGATGAATATGCAAATCCCCATCAAACTGGAGTGCGGGGCTCCAATGAAGGTTTTTAGCATATTAATTTTCATTGAAATCTTCGATGAAGACCAATGAATTAAGATCCATTTTTTAAGTAATTTGTTGCTGGGAATCTGTTTTACATGTAGTAATCCTTAAAAGACATTCGAGAACTGCTGATGTTGGAATGGAAATTCCTCCAAATTTAGGAAAGCCACCATGCCTCAAGGTCTAGCTCCAGCTTGTGAGCCGCCACACTCTCCATCCAATGTTAGTAGAGTTGGGTTTTGATTTGTTTCGTCGGTGGTGGGGTGGGATCGGGGACTTTGTGACTACAAATAAGTCAAAAATTGCTGCTAAAGCAGGGGGGATCCCATACAGACACGCAGACAGCTTCCCTCTGCTTCCCTTTGTTAATTTCTCTCAAATCTTATTTGATTCTGCGTGTCCATTAACATCACATGGACCAAAAGAAGAAAGAGGCAGAGAAAATCCAACAATCCCACACATATTTCCTCCTCTGACTCCCTCTCCCTGCACGATACAGCCCCCCTTTACAATCACAACAAGGACAGACCACAACAGTTGGTAATTTGGTGCATGAGAGTTCTGACTTCTCTTCCTTTCTCTACTCTGACACAACCTTATCTCTTTCGCCTCTTTTTTTTTTTTTATCTCTCTTTTCGCCATGGAAGTGAAGTATCAATCTAGGTTGAACGAATACGCAAGATATAACTGTGAGAACTTCAGTCTGCAATAGGAAAAGAAAGAAAAAGGGACAGAGAAAGAATGTGATGGATGGTGAAATACAGGCTATGATCCCAACTATTAACAAGAGATACAATGTAAGTTTAGAGAGGTTTTCATAGGAGGGATGTTCTTGAAAATTCTTCTAAGAAAGAAAAAGGAGAGAGTGTGCTGATGCTGCCAAGAACAACGAGACGACGAAAACAGAAAAGAACAGGACGTTGTGGAACTGAAAAATAAAATAGAGGGTGAAGTAACAAGCCTATTTTTGTTTTTTGTATTTTTGTATTTTTTTTTTAATGGATTGAGTTTGCAAGATTTATTAGATCCGGGCTTAAAGTCCATGAAAATGATAAGAAAAACAGGGGTGGCGTTAAGAGAGGACTGATATTAATCGCTAGAGCCTGTAAATGTGACATCTTCTCGTGATTTTCTCCTCATAAATTATGTAGTCCCACTATAATCTGCAATTGCAATTTGTATGGATCGGCAAGCATTTTCTGAAAAATTCTTCATTTTTGTTTCCACATTCCAAGGCATGTTTGGTCACATTGTATTGTATAATGAAGAGTGTGCACGGTTGAAACGTTGCACACTCCAAGATTTTTCAATAATAATGATGTTCCAAAAATCTATGTAGTCTAGAAATAAAATTTTCGGGTTGGATAATCAGTTAATCAACAGGTTTTAACAATCTTATTCATTCTTTTTAGTCAAGGTGGTTAATAGCTTATATTTGGTGCTTGGTATACTAATATGACTTGTGACTAGTACTTGTAAAAGGTATTCTTTGATAGACATGCAGACTCTCCGATGCTTAAATAAATATATTTTTAGAGAGAGAAAATATAATAATATTCTAGAGAAAGATGATCTGAAAATGTATATACAGTAGAGAATGAAGATTATGAACATTTTGTTATAGATGTCTTATGGTGTATTTATAACTCATGAGTCTTGTTTTTTGATTGAGAGGAGGGACTGAAATATAATTTCACCTTTGTGATACTTTGAGTTGTGTTGTGATTTGTATTCCACTCATTTTATCCAATTAAAATATGGAGACAATACGAGTCATGAAAGACTTTAATACACCTAATGATGTTGGCGGAATGTAAGCTTGTTTAATTAAGCTTATTTATTAAGAAATAAATGCTTTAAGATTTTATATAAAAATATATAGAAGTGACGATGTTAGATTCATGTATTATGTTAAAATCTTTGGGTGTAGCAAATCTGGCCATACTCGGGCTGTAATGACAAAAATCCCCAGGCTTGACACTTTTAGCAAACACAAGTCAGACCCACCTTGTTGGCTTGGTAGCACACTAGGCCAAGTTACTAGGCATGACAACACCTGCCAGACCTAAGTGTTGGGTCTGACAAACATATGTGCATAAAGGTGTTTTCTCTAGAAATGTTCCATTGACCATATCTCTCACACAGAGCCTGATATTGCACATCCCTACGGTTAGAATGTATCAAACATAGCGAATAAGAACATATCCAAAGGGAAACACAATCCAAAGGTGTAAAGTGGAGATATGATTGTCAAGTTGTTTATTCTTGATGTGTTTTTTCTTAAAGACCAACTCAATTTCACCTAAAGCTCTCAATCATAGTTGATTCTCTCAAATTCTTAGGAGAAGATGAAGGCTTTACAAGCCATTTTCATGGCTTCTGGGTTTGCAGCTATAACAACCTTTTAAAAAAGATTTTTTTTCCCGCTCTAATGACCATTTTACCTCTCATAATTATATATATGCTTTTTATATCCAATTCAAGTATGTTAATATTTCTCTGAGGCCTTTCTAAATTTCAATTGACCTGAAAATTTAACTCATGGTAAAAACATATGTCAGTGGACTACTAGTAACATGTTAACCTGATCCAATGCTCGGATTAAGAGATATGCTTAATACTGTAAAATTGAATAGTCGGTAATATTTTTCACCAAAAATCTGAATTTCATCTCTTGCATGATTTACTTAAATTATCGAGGTTCTCAAGTTAATTCGTTGAAGATTTCTGTTCATAATTATCATATTTTTTTTCTCTGATTTTTTTTTTACTACTTTCAGTCCAAAAGACACGATTGTACATAATATTCATATCGATAATCAACATTTCTCACACAAAGGGTCAAAAGTTAATTTATATTAACTCCCTTCTATTTTTCCATAAATCATCCTCCTCAAATTTATAAATTTTTTTCTTTAAATGATATTTGTTTTATTTGAAAATTTAAACGATTTATTGCTAGTTAACATTTTGCGTACCGATGATTGCTATATTTAATAATTACTCTAATTTACCAATTTTTAGACCGGAGGTTTACACACCATGTTCCTCAATTATTTTATTTATGATTTATCAAGACTTTATACTAGGCCATAGAGGCCCATGAGTCTAAGCTTGTTTTGATCATCTTTTTTTTTTAGATTGATTATAAATTTAAGTAGAAAAAATGATTATTGAATTCAGTTGAATTCATGATTCAGGTCATGAGTTTAATAAGTTAGATCACAACAACCAAGTTATTATTTTTTTCTAATATTGTCTTTTCTTACTGATATCTTTTTTTAACATAAATTTTAAATTTATATTTCAATTAACATTTTTTATTTGTGATTTTCTTTCTTATTTAATCTTTTTTCAACAGAGATTGTTTTTTGATAGCATTATATGTATTTAATTTAAAAAAAAATTATTTTGATTCATTTATAATTTTTTTTATATACAAGAACTTTATTTTTAAAAATAAAAAATATTTCTTTTCAGATAATATTTCTAATATTAGCAGCTTTGTATAATATTTTTACACTTTTATTTTATTTAATCAATTTAATATATATATATATATTTTTAATATCATTTGATTAAATAAAAAAATAATTTTAATAGACAAATTCAGTATATACAACCAAGAAATATTCTACTATGCATACCTTTTTTAAACTTTCATTAGTACATATAATTCTTGATTTATTTAATTACATACATACCTTTTTAATTTACACTTCAAACCTTTTTTTATATATAAAAACACATCTAAAAAACCTGCATGTATAATTTTTTTGCAGGAGAAAAAAAACATCCTGTCCACGACGGATCTTGGACCAAATGGCTAGTGCTTTCTACATTGACATCCCTTTGAATGAGTTTAGCATCAAGCACAAAAAGACTCGTTACATTCATCTGCTTTAAGTGCCACCAGTGAGCTTCCATTCATTTAACTATAACCATTAAGTTATGGTACAAAACACCTAGGAGAGTTTCAGACTAGAAAGAGGCCAAACCGAAGCTGAGATTCAGAACGATCAGGCTAGTTCTACTATCACTGCATTCAAAGCAACGCAGATGAGAAGTATGAACAATTAATGCCCGCACCATGATGATATCACCATCCAAGTTTTATTTCTGATGAACTGCTCAAACATCCCAAAAACAAAAATCCCCCAAAAAAATATATTTAAAACACAGGATCACAAATCACATAGCTTGACACAGTACAACACAAAAACATCTTTAATTGATCTTGAGTTTATCACAATCATAAAAAGCAATTGAAATTTACAAGGACTACCTCCATCTACATATCCATTACAACACACCAGGAAAAAAATATCCTAAGCAATACTCAACAACAATATGCCATCAAGAGACAGAATAATCAGAGTTCCACAAAAGTCATCCAGTTTAAGATAGGTGACTGTAACATCTGCACTCCTCAAACCTTCATATTCATCGGTCCAAATAGAGGAGCATAAAGTGATTTAAGCCCATTATGTAAGTAATGTTAAAATGTTCAGCCTGGTTCCTAGGTATATTCCATAACTTCCATATGGGCAACAGCAGAGATTGAACCATATCAAGCACCCAATCTAATTCTTTTTCCAAATGAACATACATGCTGTATAAGCTTAAAAAAGTAAATAATTGACAAAGTCTTCATAACAGTCTTTGTAAATACCCTACACAGCACCACACAGTTGTAACAAAACAAAACTTTAAGAGCATTACAAATTTAAGCACAATAAAAGTAACATAAATGATAAAACTGAAGAAACACATGGACTTTATCATATTTAACCGAAAACCAGAGTGAATTTGCAGGCCTATTGGTCAACTACAAAGCCAGAACAGCACGAATTCAAATGCAACTACCTAAAACCAGAAACGGAATTAAACGAAACTTCAGTTTGCAAAATAACGCCATCAGGCTCATCAAGCCTAAGCAAAAACAAGGAAAGCGAAGAAAGAGGACTGAGCCTTGTGAAACCGTCAAAAAACACCATGATAGAACCAAAAACAACGAAAATTCCTCCAACCCTACGGATACTTTGATGCTTCATACACAAGTACTACTTACATCTAGGAAATAAAACAATCAAAGGCAAATAAATTTCTTCACATGCTGCTCCAATCATTGTACTGCTGCATAAACCCCAACAGAAGCTAAACCCTAAAAAAACTCAATTTTTCACTGAAACTTCCACAGCAATCAAACACAATTCCATTCATTATATTAATTATACGAGATAATATTAATCAAACACAATTCCAGCCATTATATTTAATTAATAGTTAAAGCAGAACAAGAGAATCCGGAGACATAGTAAACAACATTAGTCTCCAAAATTAGAAAGCTAGAAAAAGCCAAGGCAGGTAGATACATGGAGGATAGGGTCAGGTCAGATCAGTTGATGTCTGTGTCATCGAAATCGTCTTCGAAATAGTTGAAGAAATCGGCGTCGGCAAGTTTGTTTTCCATGTTGATGACTCCCTCCCCAAACATCTCCAGTGCGTCCACGTCATCTACGTCCATAGCCACTGTTGATCCTTGATCCTCCATGTCCGCGAAGAAGTCTACCTGCATCGGCCTCATCTCTCTTTCTCTCTCTATGGCAGCAGGGAAGGGGTTCCCGTGTCGATTTGGGGCTAAAGCTAAACAAATTAAATAGACGAACCTATCTTCTTTCATTATATATATTAGTGAAAATTACAGAAACCTCCCTGAAATACCATGAAATTATATTCAGTACCCGAAGGTTTGGACTTTGTTAAAAACCTCCTCCACGTTAAAAAAAAAAAAAAAGTTGCTACAGAATGCCTCTTTTTATACCCACAAATGCCCTTTTACTATTTTTTTTAAAAAGGATAAATTATAAGCAAAAATATTAGATAAGGATATTAAAGGAAAACTCAAACCAAAATGGACCAAATTAAATTGTGAATGAGAAATTAATATTTTTCATTTAAAAAATAATCATGATTTTTTTTATATAATTTGACTATCTTGTTTTAAAAAAATAATTAAAGTATTTTAGAAAAAAATATATTTTTAATAATTTTTCAAACATATGTATAACAATTTTACTTTTTACGAACCTGAAAAGGTTTAATTTAATTTAGAGTGTGTTTGATATTGTGTTTTAAAAATATTTTTAAAAAAATTTTAAAATTTTTTTATTTTTTTATTTTTAAATTAATATTTTTATATTATTTTGATGTGTTAATATTAAAAATAATTTTTTAAAAAAAATATTATTTTAATATATTTTATAATAAAGAAAATTTAAAAAATAATAGTTATTACACTTTCAAATATATATATATATATATATATATATATATATATATATATATAAAGAAACAGAATTGTTAATGGTTAAATGACGAATCTCGCTCCTGTCCAAGAGATTTTGTGCAACTTTTTAAGATATTATAAAGTGCAAATGGAATATAATTAAAAAAATAAAGAAAAATATCATCGCTATTACTTGAATTGGATCAAGTATTTTGTAACAAAAAAAAAAATATTTGTTGCTAATATTTTTTCTAGCAAAATTAAATTAAATTATATAAAAATTCATTTGATATAATTCGATTCACTTATTAGGTCCAAAAACAACCTAAACGATTGAAAAAAATATAATTTGATTAAAAAAATATCAAAATAACATTTTTTAAAAAAAATATTGAGATGATATATTGAATTAAGTTAAATTAACCTGTCAAATATACAATCCTAATTATGAGACTATGATAATTTCACATAAAAAAATTAAACAAATTATAAAGTTTAATTCTCAATTAACTTAATGTTGAAGGATGAAATTGAAAAAAAAATTAAAAAAGAAAAAAATTACACGAGTCAACTTAGATTAACTTGTCAAACCCGCGATCCGGATCATAATACCAAAATAAACCCATAGAAAACAAATCAAAATAAATTATGAAACTTAATTCATAATTAACTCAATGTCAAATGATAAAATTAAAAAAAATTAATTAAAAAGGACACAAAAAACAATCAAAGTCAATCTGGGTTAACCCGCCAAACTAGTGACTTATCATGAATAACCTTATAGAAAGCAAACTGAGAAAATGACATGAATCAACTTGTTTTAATCTACTAAACCCACGACTAGGATCATGACACTTAGATAACTTCTATAAAGCATATCAAAATAAATTATGAAATACAATTCTCAATTAATTCAATATTAAATGATGAAACTAAAATAAAATCAATTTAAAAAAATTAAAAAAAGTGACCCAAGTCAACCCGGGTTAACTTGTTAAACCCGTGGCTCGGATCATGAGAACGGGATAACTCGATAAAAAATAAACCAAAACAAATCATAAAACCTAATTTTTAATTAATAAAATATTAAAGGATAAATTTTTTTAAAAAAATCATGTAAACTTGGTTAACCCGTAATTTAGATTACGAGACTAATATAACTTGATAGAAAACAAATTAAAATAAATTACAAAGTTAAATTTTTAATAAAATAAATATTAAAAAAATATCCATATTTTTAGTATCTTGGTAATGGTAAGGGTGTGGAATAAAGTAAATTTAAGTTCTTAAAAATAATTAGCAAAGATTAAAACCAATTGTAGCAGCGGTGGTCAGTTTTATAAAAATTGAAAGTAGATAAACGCTAGCGATGTATAATATCGGGTTGTAACGACGAGGAATGGCCGTGATATATTTATTTTTGTATTTTAAAAATATTTTTTAATTTTTAATTTTAAATTAATAGGTATTTTCAGATCATTTTGATACGCTGATATTAAAAATAATTTTTTTTAAATAAAAAATATATTATTTCAATATATATTTAAGTAAGTAAATAAATAAATAAAATAAATTAATCAAATAAAATTAAACAAGAAATCACAATCAATCCATATTAATGTTTTATACAGAAAACCATTGGATCGTAGCACAGCTAATAACTTATACTGTCAACACGAAAAATGGATACACAAATGTTTTTCTTATTTAAAACTAAGTATTACAGCTTAAATCATAAGAATAATTTATTTTTGGAATATATTAAAGATTAAAGAGAGAGGGTTGAAAAATCCTCACGAAACAAAACCGACAATCATGTTTCTGTGAATAAAAATTAATTTAAATATCTCTAATCTTCAATCTATAACTATATATATCAAACTTGTTATTAAAATTTCAGGTCGATGAAATAATGAATCAACTACCAATCAAAGCTTGAATGGACTCTGCTCAAGCTGTTCATTGGTATTTTTTCTACTCTCCTTTTTACCTGGCGGAGGTGATGGTCGGACCAAGAAGAAGAGCCTCCTGGCATCATAGAGGAAGCTCTCGACGGTTTGTGGGTTCTTCAGGTAATTGTTTCCTCTTAATTTGTAGCTACCAAAATGTTTGCTCGTCTCTGTACACGCACTAAGGTTAGCATTGTTAACAATTTTATTTACTCATATTTACAGCTTACCCTTTTTAGAACCCGTTTGGCTATGTGGTGGCGTCCACGTTTCTTGCGGTTAAATTGTGCAACCTATTTGGTTAAGTAACAACTGCTTATTACTATACATGGAGCCCATGCAATACAACGTTTGAAACGCAGGAATAAAGAAAGCAGTTAGGAGCTACTTCCTGCACGTTGCAAGAAAAGAACCATGCTTCACTGTTCGGTGAACAGTGGATGCATGGCTCCACTGTTTACTGAACAGTTTTTATTTTTATTTTTATTTTTATAATAAATGTAATTAATTAATTTTACTCGCACTGAACGTGAATAACAATTTTTTTTTTGTCTTTTTTAAAAATTAGTTTAAGGTGCATTACATTTATTTGTACTATAATCTCAATTTTATTTCTGATAATATTTTGCCTAATTTTGTAGTTTTTGTCGGATGAATTTTGTACGTAATAGAATTGTAGATAGTTTAATGAAACAATAATTTTATATATATATAAAGTATGATTTATTTCACGATGTAATAACAATAGTTAACTCCATAATATTTAAATTAAAAACCATCAATATTAATATATATTTTGTAAAATTATTTTATAACTTCAATTTCAAAAGCACTTTTAACCAAACACATTAAATTACTTTTTCTTCAGCATCAATTTCAACCACAGTTTTAACTAAACACCTATTTTTTCAAATTAACCTCAACTAAAAGTACTTTTTATAAAATAATTTTTTTTAAACCACAACCACAACAGCTACCGTAATACCAAACACACTTTTAGTGTGGCACTGTTAACAATTCGATGATTTTTCACGTTGCCTCTCAACAATCCCACTTCTCATTGCAAGAACGGTCCATTGAGTTTGATTGTTTCATTTCGTGGCACGCAGCTTTCTTTGCTGCTACTTTAGGTCTAACAAAATACCGATATTTTATTTTTCACCTTTGCGGGGAATATCTTTATTGGAATTTCTACTATAGTTTTGACATTAATGTAAGTCTAAAAGGTCGCAAGAGTTTTGCTCTTTGGTCACCGCCGGTAGCCAAATCCGATGGTTGGACATTTCCACCTATCGTCATATCTCCACTGCTTGCTTCTGGTCCAAAAGCCTCTGTCATGGTATTACCACTGTCCATTGGACAGTCAAAACGGCGGCACGCGAGATGATGCTGAAATAGGTGATGAAGAACAGGAGGAGGAGGAGGAAGCTGTAAAGGGGGTATCGGGCTTGGGTACTTGATGATCATGATGGTTCAATTAACAAGGATAACCACTTCAGCTATCATAGATAATTACAGAAATACCATCACAGCACGCCATTAAGATGATGAAGATCCATTCATGGTATATTGTAGTTGTTCCTCGTTCAATTTGCTTCTAAACATAGTATCGACCTGGGATTTCATTTTTAATGAGTTTTCCATTGGATGATATCCACCGACATATTCCTCGTATGAAATTTTGGTAATCGAGGGAGATGAACTTCTCGGTGGTCAAACTTCCTCATGTCATTTTCATGGTCAACCAGACCGAAGCTGGTTGACATCCCTTTTCATAAAATACTGAAGCAAATGTTTGCTCGAGTTAAACTGGCTCCAATAAAGATTAATGAACCAACAAAAGAATGAATCTACTCCACTTGAAAAGGAATTATGATGTCTTTAACCCCCCAAAAAAATGTCAAAACACAAGAGAATCTGCTATCTCGCAAACAGCTGGCCCCTATTCACGTAGAAAGTAGATGCAGGGTCTTGGAGGCAGCCGCAGAAACCTTCCTCATCCTTCGGAAAAGATCTAGGTAGTGGATGGTCTGGAATCACACCAACCTACGTAAAAGCAAGAAGAATTACCGAGAGAGCGAGTGGGAGGGAGGGAGGGAGGGAGACAGGGAGGGAGGGCGCGAGAGCAGTGCTGCACAAAGAATAAGCCACTGACCTTGTCAATATCAGTGTGATCAGGGGTCTCATAACGAGCGACAGTAACCGCCAAGCCAGAACCATCAGATAGCTGAAAAACTGATTGAATCTTGCTGTGGAACAGAATTAACATGCTGGTTAGTCACAGATGACATAGTTCATAAATGTTGTAGAAGCAGAAGCAATTACCCTTTTCCAAATGTGGGTTCTCCAAATAAAACAGCACGCTTATTGTCTTTCAATGCACCGGCTAATATTTCACTTGCACTCGCAGTTCCCTTGTTCACCTGATAGAAACTCATAGCAAAGTAAGTGGTCTCTGATTAAAGATTTGATGTTGAAATGTGAAAATCAAGCACATATAAAATCCCTTGTAGTAAAGCTCTTGCTCAAACCAGAGACAAAGATGTTGTGAAAACTCAATACAAGTGGCAGAGCAAATAGTAAGAACGGGGCAAATTGCAGATGCATGATCACATTTAAAGCAGCTGCTTTACATTGCAACCAAATTATACTAGAAATTGAAAGAGAGAGAGAGAGAGTTTGTGACAGCTCATACAGAGAGAAGACATCAAGTTTACTGAAAAGAGCCTTCAAGACAACTGAGAGTTCTTACAAACTTACCTGCTCAAGTCACATACTCTGACGCATCAACAAATGTTATGGATGATCCCAGGATTCGGTATAAGAAAGCTTACCAGTACAGCAAGGGGTTCTGAAGTTGCAATGGCACTACTTCCATCCGTGTCATATATATCTCTAACCCCACGACTATCGCAAATATACACAATGACACCTTTGTCTAACCTGAACAAAACCAGCAGATTAATAGACTAGTATACAGTGAGTCTTGACTAAATAGATGAAAGTATAGGGTATTAAGTGATCACATTTGTTATGTTAATTCATGGTTCCAATAATCTCTTTAGTAAATCCCCGCCCCCCCCAAAAAAAAAATTACAGAGAGAGAAGAAAAGAGGAGAAAAAGAAAGCAAACTATTCAACCTCCCACCCACATGCACAAAAATTACAGCCACACGTAGGTCAAAATTCAATACAATTATGATATGAGACAATATATAATATACTAACATCAACTATGTGTATTAACATCAAGATACACTCCAAACAAATATGACCACAAGAACTCCCAGTAAATACTGGAGGCCTAAACGTTTGAAGGAAAATAAGTGGCAACAATGCCTAAGAGTTTTCTCTTTTCAAGCAATGTGGTAGGGCCAAAAATACACAGTTGATTGTAAGCCATAGACGTATATCTACATTTTTTTTTCATTGTTTGTAATAAGCACAGGTTCTTCCTTCAAGTGAAACAGGGCACTGCAACTTCTGAATAGCACCTGCCACCTATTTTACTTATATTTACATTTAGGCTAACAGTATTCTTAATAGCACAGTTCCCACATGAAATGCATTAGGAAAAAAAGAAGTTAACATCTGCTGAGTGAGTAAATGTGGTATCTTGGACAGTGAGTCTAGAAAATGAAATGATGCTGAATTAGATAGAGAAAAAAAAAATGAAAAGCAATTTTTTAAGCTGTCAACAACCTTGATTCTAAATTAAAAACAAATTCTCAACCAGTACCAATTCATTTTGATACAAAAAGTGTTTATTAGAAAGCATAATGAATACCAGATACAAATTATGTCTGCATTAACTGCAAAAGACAATGAAGCACCTTCAAGCAGTATCCCAGTGTTGGGTAGTCAAGAGCTCAATCATTTTAAGTGATGCAAGTGATAAAAAGAAGCCAAGCAACAATCAAGTGAAGAAGGATATATGACATACAAATCATGGACATAATCCTAAATATAAATACATGAAGACACACCACAAACAAACGCATGAAAATATATAATACACACACACATGTCCATATATCCACCTAATCCTTTTCTTTTGGATAAAAACCAAGACACTATATTTATAGATTTGACTATTAAGACATGTCACTGTAATTTTTGGAAACCAATAAACATAGTTCACAGTAGGTATAGAGGAATAGACAATAAATATACATTTTGAAATAAAAGAAAACATAAATCATGCTCATATGACTATGCAGCCAAAACCCCTACCAATCCTGCCTTTAAAAGGTACTGCTGCCAATGCTTAAGCTACAGCACCCATGTACTCAAATTCAAATGTATACATTCATCGCAATTTAACTTACCAAATCTTGGCGATCTCAATCCCTTCTGGAAACAAGCCACCACTGCAGCAAATTCAAGCTTTCAGAATGCAGCCGTAGGACCAAGTTTAAAATATATGATATTCAAAGCTAATCACCTATTATCTCGAAGGTCCAACACAAAGGCATTAACATTATTACTCCTCAAAGTATTGATAGCTTCCCTGATTGCACCTGCAAAATATCTGAATTCTCAACATGCTATCCTGAATGGATGGAATTCCCAAAAACATTTCACTCTAACAGACTACTAATTTTTAAGGGGCAATAGAGAAGAACACTTGGCAACCATGAATGTTATATACCGAATACGTACTAAATGCAAAAGCAGCATTATAAAAATCATGTTGAGCTCCAAAAATCATTACAGATGGGGGAATAGCAGACCATTTACAGACAGTTTATAATCCAAATATGTTGAGCTTGGTTAAGAATGCAGACTTTCCAGTGCATTGATTTATGACTGACAAATTCTCTCTTTATTTAAAGGAAAAAATGAATAATTCCTCAGAAATAAAATAGCTACCTCAAACTACCTGAAGCATTTTGGTTAAATGTTGTCAGTTTAATATACCCAATCCTGGGGGAATCCTTCCCTGAACCAGGAATTACACAGAGTCTTGACTTCACTGGATTTAGAGACACTTTCTCTCGCCTGGAAAGCAGCAGTTAGTTTCAAATGTCAAAAACATTGATGATATGTTTGACAGGATGTAAGAAACATATGTATGCCATGTGATGAAATAGGGTAATGGTGGCTGTTTCTTTCTTTTGTTGTATGTTTTTCGCCAAATATGGCAGAGTATGAGGGTGCTATTAAAGTTCTATAAAAGTAGTTAAATTTCCCACAGCAAAAGCATAGTGAAGCACAGATCTTCAGAACAGCCACTTTGAAATAGCAGAATCAATCTAAACTCGGATAAAAGTGGAATCAAATTTCCCTTGGACAAGAAGTTTAAGCAAGAACTTTAATAGCACATCAAAAGAGAGATAAACAATGCAGTACTCTTACGTTAAAGCGAGATGCTTTATTTCTTGCCCACTGCGAATGGTTAATTCTACTGAACTTCCTTCAGGTCCCCTACAATTCACTATATAAGGTTAGGCATATTGCAAATTTGATGAACAATTAAAGGCATTCTGTAGTTAATGCTTGGGAATCACAGAAACAATATTTACCTTCCAATTACTGCAAAAAATAACAACCATAACCACATTAATAACAAAAAAATGCTGGCAACATCATTAGCACAATAAACACATCTAACTCAATCAAGAGTTGCTTCCAAATCAAGTACAGTCAGCTTCATTAATATTTTCCTCCATAATGTGCTCTATAGCCATACACAGTGAGATGTTTAGAAATCAAATCCCACTACAAAGTAGTGGTGGTCTATGATTTGTTCATTTTTTCCCATTCATTTGAATGCACCCACTTTTTTCTCATCAGTTCATCATCTAAAAACATGCAGTACATGCCTATGTGGCATGCCTTATTATCATGATTTTGAGTGGGTCAGAGAAGCTGCTCAAAAAAGACCATATGACTTAGATGTCAATTTAGCCATATGAGAAAACTCTATGAAAGAATAAAAAGCACAAGATGAGGTCCTAATCTTCCAAAGTATAACGTTATACAAAGAATGGCTCTTTATACTCTCACTGATTCTAAGATGCCTTCAGATTATTGGATGAACCACCAGCACAGATGCAACATATCCTTTGAAAACCTCTATTTCACAAGTTCCTTGAGGATCATAAAATATCGATCTCAACAGAATTCTGGCAGTGTGTGACATGGTAGACAAATTGTGTGACCTCCTAAATAGATCGACTTTCAAGAAAAGGTGCCTTATAAAAAAAATGCTTACTGCAACCGGTCTGCTGCTTCATATATGCCCATGCTTTCTGTGCCTGTATCATTTATTGCCAAGATAATGTCCCCAGATACAATGCCAGCCTTATTTGCAGGACCTCCTGGAGCAGCTGAAATTACAACAAGTCCAGCAGGTGATCCATCAGACCCTGTAGGATAGCCTATTGACAGCCCTACACCAGTAACAGCACTTTTTGTTCCAGACTGCCTTCAAAGAAAACATGGACAGATTTCAGACAAGATCATCAAATTCATAAAACTCCTTCTTAAGTAGACAGCATATAACAACATCTATAGATTTCCTTCCAGTTATTTGGCCAAAATGCAATAGATAACATCAATATGATAAAAATGCCTCATACCCGCAAACTCTTGAACTTCTCAGGTTCGAGAAATCGAGTGAAAGGATCATCAAGTGTGGCAAGCATCTTCCTGATAGCCGTGTCTGATAGCAAATACGCACTAGTGCTTAGAGAGGCAGCACATTCAAAGACTATCCTAAGCTTAACTATTACACAAGAAAATAATTAATTGATTACTCCCTTCTGGTGGAAGCATGGTTGTTAAGACCATTCCAGCTATCGTTCCCCCCCCCCCCCCTTTTTTTTTTATTGTTACGATATATTTCAGTTTCGGAGCGACTTGGTGTTCCGTTTTGGGGTGCAATATATATAATATAAAAAATAATAATTCAGAAAAATATTTCAAGAGTTATAAAATTCCAACGCAAACTCAAAGATAAGTAACAATAAATAGTGAATACGAACAAAATAACAAGTATCTAAAAATAAATTTCGAAGTTTAAAACATCCCCAGATGTTTAAGAGAAATTAACTTAAACTAGTTCAACATTTTTCACATAAACAATGTTTACCTTTTTTCATTTTTTCTTTCTCAAACCTGCAGTCAGAAACTATATTTATCAACTAATTTTTCTGCCAATGGTTCTGAAGCACGGAATAGCTGAAATTTTATCTTTCAACATGCACGTAGTCACAGATAATTCAACCTAAATCTAGCCAGGTGAGATGCAGCAAACCACGAAATAGAAAAAAATGGATGCTTTTAAGAGAATAGGATCATACATGTCTCTTCGCGCGTGTTCATCGGTTCATTGCGCAAAGCATTTTCTCTGTACCGAAACCAACTTTGTCCATTGAACGTTTTGTCAACATAAGCACGGTCAATCGTCCTCCAAGCCTCTAAGAAGAGAAGATTTTCTTCGCTCAGAGCCCCTAAACAACAACAGAAATTAAACATCCAGTCTCCAAACATGATTTAGCACTACCTCCACGTGTTTTTGGCATAGATATTGAGAACTCACAAGAGGGTGAATTGCTGACCGCAAAAGAAACCATCAACACTGAAACAACCAACCGGGTGAAAAGAGTAGAAGAAACATGTTTTCTCATTTTTTCTGAAGAATTCATAAACTCTCGGAGCCTGCTAATACACTTCCCCAACTTGAGATTGCATCGATCATAGCTGTTCGAAAACTGAGGCCAAAGGCTGCGCCTAGAAGCTCCGCCACCATTAATGCAGCCCCTACGCTTTCTGCTGTAGTAGTGATTTAACTGTACGTTCATTAACGGGGATCTCCATAACAGAACCTGCGAAAATCATTGCAATTTAATCGCTTTGATTTTTCTTTTTTCGATAAAAAAAAAAAAGTCTTTCTGGATGGGTAGATTGTAGTGCAGTGAAAAGAGTACCTGAGAGTTAGAGGAGCTGAGAGTGGTTTTTAGGTTGGTGTTAGGAAGACAGAAACGGGGAAATGGAGAGAGAGCAAGGACAACCTCCATGCTCATGGCATTGGCAGCGCGCCCCTCGATTTCCGTTGGCTTCGTCCGATTTGTTGTCTTATCCGTTTGGAAACTGGTTTTCGTTTTCTTTTAGTGTTATTGGGCCGAGAGCTTCAAGTTGGGGGCAGGACCAATAACACGAAGCCCATTGCATGTGAGCTTCACTGGGCTCCGTCCATACTTGATTGGAAAATGAGGGAGATGGTCCCATTGATCAACTTCATTTATGTGGAAAAGAGAGAGTACAGGGAAATTACACACCATATTTATTAATTCCTGAAAATTAACTTTCTTCCTCACGATTTCATAGCATAAAATAAATGAAAAATCTTATAATATTCAAGGAGTAAATTATTATTATTATTATTATTATTTTATACGAGAGAGATAAACATATAATAAGAGAAAATTGATGTTTATTATTATTTTATACGAGAGAGATAAACATAGGATAAGAGAAAATCGATGTAAAGGAGAAAAATTATTTTTGAGTCTAATTAAAAATATTATTTTTAATTTTGGTGGTTAAATTTTTATATTTAAGTTTGGCTCATGATGTAATTATTAATAATTAATGTAAAATAAAAGGGTTGATATTTTTTAATTGATACAAGTGTGTGCATTAATTGAACAATTTGAAGAATACATTATTTATGTTAATTTAATGTATTTAAAAATAAATAAAGAAATCTGTGTGGGATATAGTATTAACGTTATACTATACATCTAATTAAAACAATTTGGGTTTGTTATGGTATTTTATTGTATATAGAATAGTAAAGTAAATTAATATATTTATTTAGGG
>Ga0325410_1000850_pt1 | contig 32634 bp, 25 predicted proteins | sample PopdelMetagenome_16_FD_206182 | JGI IMG/M metagenome (GOLD analysis project Ga0325410, IMG submission 206182) | Populus deltoides microbial communities from Bellville, Georgia, United States - Xylem-PdIQD-R3 | ecosystem: Host-associated > Plants > Phyllosphere > Stem > Wood/Secondary xylem...
TGGCTGGAAATTTGTGACCAGATCTTAAGATCATTCTTAAGTGTAATAACATCGCGTACTTGTTGATATTTTCTTTTGGTATCTATTTTCTTTTTTACTATCTCTCTCTCTCTCTCTCTCTCTCTATATATATATATATATATATATATATATATATTAATTGATATAAATGGAATGTTTCACTTAATTGAGTGGATTGGTTTTCATAATTGACTGAACTTTTAAGGATCGTTTAGGTTAGTGGTTGTGCTTGTGTTTGTTGTTGGGTATAACTCTCAACAGAACAAAAATCCAAGCATCAAAGCATTATTTTCATGCTTATGCTATTGCTTTTTTACTTTTGATGGTAGGCCCCACCACTGAACACAAACACAACAGCTAACTCAAACGCACTCTTAATCTATAATTCAATATTGTTGATTATAACTAAAACATTATATTTGCATCAATTAACATGTGTACTCTTAGAAAAATATGTTAGAAAAAAACAATATATATAGTACAAAAACAATTAAAGTGAAAAAAAAACCTAGCTAATCCTCTAAACACACACACACACACACACATACAAGAAGTGCTTTTAGGAAACTTAGAATTGTTGTTTTTAACATGCTATATAAAATGATAAGAGTGTTAGTATGAGTAGTTGCTAGTTAGAGTCTTCATTAACTCATTTAAAGAATTAAACCCTCGCATAACAAATGAATTAAAGTCTAGATTCAAAATTCCTCTCAACATTTGACCGTTCAATTTCATTCTACCACCACCACCCATAGCAGACACATATGGGTGGATACATAGCTTGACAATAAAAAATTTACTTTCGTAGCAAATATTAGCTTTAGCTCTATCACCAACATTGAGAACTTAGAAACACTATCAAAAAATTGATAAATATAAATGGAAACACCAATAAAAAAATTATGTCAGTGGATTGTGGTGAACTTTACTAGCATAATATTCCTCTCATTGTATCTATCGATAAACATCAACATAAACATCGCATCAATATATATTGGGGGAATTATAGTGAAAAAATAAGAAATTAAAAAAATCCAAAATGTACAGTGACGTTATTTTTTGTCGATAAAATTATAATGGAATTAACTCATTGGTAGATCTGTTTATAATATTTAATTTATGACTTGGCGAGCGACCCTCCAAATTCCCCTCCCATATTTCTTCTTTTCCTTCTTCGAACTATGCAACAAACAAATAGCAACCACAACCCCCTAATTTTATCACAAATCAATATCCTTATTCTGATTTAAATTTTATTGAGGATTCTGCTATTCAAGTAAGCAAAACTACTTATTTTTTATTTAAACTCAATTTTATTGTATATTGTTTGTAATATATGTATTTTGTTGAAGTTTTTACTTATTTTATAGCTTTTTCTCATAGAAATTTATTGTATGAATGTATGATGTGTACATGTTAGGGTTTGTTTGATATATTTTTAAAAAATTATATGTGTTTGTAAATTGATGAAATTTATTTTGAATTTATAACTTAAGTGTTTTGCGATAAAATAAATAATAGTTTATTTAACAAATCCATTTTTTATTTTGTTAATTTTATTATTGAGTTGAAAGTTTTAGTAAATATATAGAAATTTGAATTTATATAGATAATTGATAATGCATTAAGAGTACTATTAAAATAGACTGAATAAGTTTGAATTAAATCAATATTAGGTAATTTATTTAGTTTATATAATTAATTAATACATCTTGTCATCAATATTCTATATAGGTTTGATATATAAGTAATAGATGATCATTCATGGATGTATCGAAATTCATCTAAAAGGTTTTTTAGGATGAATTATTTTTTATTTTGAATTAAATCAATATTAGCTAATTTATTTAGTTTACATAATTAATTAATACATCTTGTCATCAATATTCTATATAGGTTGGATATATAAGTAATGGATGATCATTCATGGATGTATCGAGATTCATCTGAAAGGTTTTCTAGGATGAATTATTTTATTGAGGTTCAAGGTTTTATTAATTACGCATTATCTAATTCGAGAAATATTAGTAGAGGCGGTATTAGATGTCCATGTACGAGGTGTAAAAATAAAAATATTATCGATCCAGATGTTGTAACGATGCATCTTCTACAAAAAAAAGTTTATGGAGAAATACTTGTGTTGGTTTGCACATGCAGAACCATATGCTCCTTACAAGACCATGGTAGGAAAGACAGTTGGGTATTTTTCTAGTTCTAGAAATATGCATGGAGTTATAGATGATAATCATAATTCTTATAGGAATATGGTTATGGATGTGATGAGAATGAATCAAAGTTATGTTAGTAAATATCCAATCGTAGATAAAGAACCTAATGTAAATGCAACCAGGTTTTTTTTTTTATCTTTTGAAAGATTTTAATGAACCATTATAGGATGGGTGAACTAATCACAATAAATTATTGGTCATTACATAGGTGTTCACCATTAAGTCAGATCATGGGTTGAGTGAGACCGATTATGACAAAATTATGAAATGATTGAGAAGAATCTGACCTAAAGTTATTTTTTTGAATTCGCTAACTTTGTTTAGGATACATATAACACCCAATTGAAGGAGAGACAAGGGGCGATCCTTCAACCCATCTGAAACTTGATCCAAATTTGTGGTTGGATGCAGGATCGTTCGGACTCGAAAGAAATTAGGTGTATGGTCTCTCTAACACTATAGCTGAGGACTTATGGACGACCAATAGTGTTTTCAACCATTGGATGCTCACAATCAGTTCTAAGCAGTCAAACTCTAGAATTTGAGGCAATTTTAAACTAACGAGTTGAAGCTCGGACGATCAATCTTACTGCTCAGACAGAATAACTCAATGCTAAGATGACTAAACTCTATCGATTGTACATGGAGCTTAAATCATAGATGGGTGGTACATGTGCTCCCTTTTATTGGCCCTATGGTCCCAAGGAAGACTCGCCTCATTCTCCTTCAATGTCTTTATTCTAGATTAATTGTATTTAAACTTATAAATGTTTAAATTTATAATAAATATTTGATTTTTATATTAATTTAATTTATTTTAATTATTTTCTACTTTTTTTAATAGATTTTTTCTAATTACATATTTTTAAATAATTATTGATGGTGTTACTAATAAACTAAGTCCGTCGGTCTATTCCAGAGAGTTGGAAAATAATTAATATAAATGTCACTACTACTGTTTAATCACTGACAAAATTGCATATGTTCTTTTTGTCAATTATATGTCAAATTCACGAAGGGAAATACCAAATGTATTTCTGTTGGTAATAAGTCATATTCACTGATGAAAATACAGATGGACTGAAGCGGGTAAAAAAAATTTTTGCTCACTTTTTTGTTAGTAAATCCATTAGTAATTTTATTACTGACATATCACAAATCACTGATGATAGTTTCTCCGTTGAAATATTTTCATCTGTGAGCCCATTGATAAAATTAGTGCCGGCGGACTAAGAGTTTAAATATTGACATAATATTTCGTCGATAAATTTCAAAATTCTAGTAGTGAAACATCATAGGTGACATATTGTTGTTGTTACAAACACTAAAAGTCGTGGTGTTTTTACTATACACCACACCACTATCGCACCTCTCATATTTTACTATAATTTTATTTTTATTTTGGTTATTGAAATTTTCTTTTCTTGTGATTTGATCCTCGTGTGGTCAAATTGATGGTTAATTACTTCTAGTTTGTTAGAGAATAGCAAACTTCAAAGATAGGGGACCAAAGTAAAAAGATGGAGAAAATAAGAGACAATTTAAAAATTAGCATGGAAAGTTCACTTTGGTCATCCTATTTTTAATTTGATAACTTTTCAATCCTTTTAGTTTTGAAAAATTTAATTTTGATCCCAAAATTTAATTTTTCTTATTTTTTAGTCCTTACTTTAACAAAAAAGAGAGAAAGACATCCGTTTTTGGTTGAAGAGAGAGAAAACCATCACTTGACACTTATTTTGACCATGAAAAAGGTTGATTTTGGCATTAATGAGTTCTATTCTATGAGAGAAGTTGCATTGAAGTGTTCTTTCGCATTCCCATTGCCTAATAGAGTAGAATTAAGCTCATGAAATGTTTTTAATTCAGGTTGATTTCGGGTTTTTTTAAACTAATTTTAGGGGTTTAAGGCTATAAATGGGTTTATCAAGATCTTTAGGGTGTTTTTGGTAGAAAACAAAAAACAATGGGTTGAAAAATGAATTTTCAGGCATGAAATACCGATGTCCTGACTTTCTAGAGACCCTTTGGTCACCAGATTTCAGGCTATAAACCACGCATTGTATATACCCCTTTTTAAGAATTAAAGGGATATGTCATCTGCCCTTTAATATAAAGAAAAACTATTAACTTATAGTGCATATCATATCTTTTTTTGATGGGCTAGGCGCACGGGTAGGCAGCAGAAACGAGGAGGTGTCTGAACTGGTGTAACTACGTCAAGCACAACAAGGGCTGTTTCTCTACACGAACATGGAGCACACCTAAACGAGATGAGAATGTGGAGTTTACTAAGGGGAATACCAGTTCTGATTCTTTGAAGGGAAAGGAGAAGGTGACAGAACCTCAACATCCTAGGAGGTCTTGGGACATCAAGTGCTTCAAGTGCTTAGGAAATTGGCACATTGCTTCGGAATGTCCAAATAAAAGGGTGATGATTTTGCATGGGGATCATGGAGAGCTAATCAGTGGAGATGAGGTTGAAACTGAAGATGAAGATGAGGTACAAGTGGTTGAACAAGAAGAGGATTTCAAACTAGTGAACGGAGATTTGTTGGTTGTGCAACGGGTTCTGAATGCACAAATTGACGTTAGTGATGAGCAACGCGAGAACATCTTTCATACTCGATGTCAAATTCAAGATAAGGTGTGTGGGATGATCATCGACAATGGAAGTTGCACTAATGTTGCGTCAACTACCTTGGTGGAGAAATTGGGTTTAACTACCCTTCCACATCCTAGGCCGTACAGTTGCGATGGCTGAATGAGAATGGGGAGATTCGGGTGACAAAGCACGTCCGTGTACCTTTTTCCATTAAAACCTATCATGACGAGGTTTTGTGTGACGTTGCGCCGATGTCAGCTATCCATTTATTGTTGGGTCGTCCATGGCAGTTTGATAAGGATGTGACCTATAATGGACTAAAGAACACTTATTCTTTTATGCTGAATGGAAAGAGGGTGAACTTGTTACCATTGAGTTATCAACAAGTTAGAGAGGATCAGATACGAAGCCAACAAAAGGAGGTGAAATCACGTAAGGGGCTGTTGTTAGCCAAAAAAAGAGACATCAAACAAGCATTAGCTTCAGCGGGGGCTGTTTTCATGATCTGGGCAAAGCAATTACTACACATAGAAGGATTGGACTTACCAATACAGATTAAAGAATTGCTTGAAGAATTTAAAGATGTGTTTCCAGATGAATTACCTAAAGGGTTACCACCTATTCGCGGAATTGAGCATCAAATTGATTTGGTGCTGGGAGCTTCACTTCCTAACAGACCAGCATACAGATGTAATCCAGAGGAAGCAAAAGAGATTCAAAGGCAGGTTGGTGAGCTCTTAGAGAAGGGCTATGTGCGAGAATCACTTAGTCCATGTTCCGTACCTACTTTGCTTGTACCCAAGAAAGATGGTACCATGAGGATGTGTATGGACAGTCGCGCTATCAACAAAATAACAGTTAAGTATCGATTTCCTATACCCAGACTTGATGATTTGCTTGATGAGTTGCATGGTGCTGCATTGTTTTCTAAAGTCGATTTGATGAGTGGTTATCACCAAATTAGAATGAAAGAAGGAGATGAATGGAAAACAACATTTAAAACTAAACAGGGGTTATATGAATGGATGGTAATGCCGTTTGGGTTATCTAATGCGCCTAGTACATTTATGAGGCTTATGAATCATGTTTTGAGGAAGTATATTGGGCTGTTTGTTGTAGTATATTTTGACGATATCCTAGTGTATAGCAAGACCTTTGATGATCATATGAAGCATCTTAGAGTTGTGTTTGAAACTTTGCGAGATTCTAAGTTGTATGGGAAACTCATAAAGTGTTACTTCTGTAAAGAAAATGTCGTGTTTCTTGGGTATATTATCTCTAGCAGGGGAGTTAAGGTTGATGAGGAGAAAATTGAGGCAATTCGCGACTGGCCAAAACCTGCTAGTATCGCTGATGTGAGGAGTATCCATGGTTTAGCTTCTTTCTACAGGTGATTTGTGAAAGACTTCAGCTCTATTGTTGATCCTATGACAGAATTCTTGAAAAAAAGGAACGAGTTTAGATGGAGTTGATTAGTACTTAAAAGTGCATTTTTATCAAGGTTTTATATCATCATTTTGCACTTGAAATATCAATAACTCCTTAACTAGAGCATGTTTTATAATAACAGATCTGATAATATAAGATAGCTTTAATTTATGGTAAATGTTCATTTTAAATGCAGGCATATCTCACAATTCAAAGGATTGATTGATGTGATTAACTATTGAAAGTGAAAGGACAAAGAAACGGCTAAGATTAGAAGGAGATACCGATTCAATTCAAATTGGAACGCTGTTTAGTTATTGGGTCATATCTGGAGCTGTAGATCTTGGATTTTAGCTTAATTTATATGGATGGAAAGCTAAGAAATAGGCCTATAATGTTCATGAATAGTGTAAGACCCAAATCTGCCAAATTATAAATATAGTATCAGAATATGTAATAAAGGACTTTTGGCCTAAATTTGAAACTTAATTCACAGAATTAAGAGTTGTTCTTCCAAATTGATTTTGTGAAGAACCCTACCTGACTTATCACTCTTCAATCACAAAGGGTGTGGCGTCGAAATCCTAGATTGATCTTTGTGGCGTCCAGATCGACTTATCAAAGTATCATTCTAGTCTATCCTCCATCTTATTTACCTTGAAATCACTATAATCCAGCCTAAACACCAAAAGAAAGACAACCAACCAGACCCATCCTTTATCCATTTTCATCAGATTCATTGTTGCTGATTTTTCGAATCATTCACGACACATCATATTGGGAAGTATTCTGATGAGGTTTTGTTCCGTAGTCCCAATGCATGCTAGTCAATTACTTTTGGGGCGTCCATGGCAGTTTGATCGGAAGGCAATTCATGATAGGTTTAGAAATAGGTTCACTATTGTAAAGGAAGGTAAAACCATCACTCTTATACCTCTTCTCCAAAACAACTGTATGATGATCAAATTAAATTAAAAAAGGAGTGTGAGGATGGGAAGAGTGAAAATTCACGTGAGGACAATGGTGAGAGAAGACCATCAGATTTGGCTAAACCTAAATCATTAATTAAACCGATTAAGAGTGGAGGTAAAACCCGAGGAGTGAAGAAAGTAAGCTTGTGTGATGATAATAATGTGGAAAAATTAAAGAAATAACCTAATTTTTATGCAAAAAGAGCTCAAATCAAATATGTGTTTTTCACTAACAAGCTAGAGATCTTACTTGTGTATAAGGAGGCTTATTTTAACTCTAATGATCTTGATTCTGCTGATTCTAGTACGGCTGTTTCTTTGTTGTAGGAGTTTGATGATGTATTCCCTGAAGACATCCCAGTGGATTACCACAATTAATGGGAATTGAACATCAAATTGACCTTGTACCCGAAGCTTCGATTCCTAACCGTCCATCCTATAGAATGAACCCTGAGGAGACGAAGGAGCTTCAAAGGTAAGTAGATGAGTTGATGATGAAGGGGTACATTCGTGAGAGTACGAGCCCTTCTGTTGTGCCAGTGTTAAAGGATGGAACTTGAAGAATGTTTGTTGACTGTCGCGCCATCAACAACATAGTGGGTATCAAGATAGATAAGAAGAAAGTTAAGGCCATCCGAGATTGGTTTACACCAAAATCGGTAAGTGAGGTAAGGAGTTTTCATGGACTTGCTAGTTTTTATAGAACGTTTGTGAAGGATTTTAGTACTATTGCTACACCTTCAACTGAAATTGTGAAAACATTTGTTGGATTTAAATGGAATGATGAACAGGATAAGGCTTTTAAATTTTTGAAAGATAAAATTTGTTCAGCGTCTATTTTAGCTTTGCCAGACTTTATGAGAGCTTTTGAAGTTGAATGTGATGCGTCAGGTATTGGTATAGGAGCTGTGTTAATGCAGGATAGAAGGCCAATTGCGCATTTCAGCGAAAAACTTAATGGGGCAGCCTTGAATTACCTTATATATAGCAAGGAGCTTTATGCCTGGTAAGGACTTTAGAGACGTAACAGCATTACCTATGGCCCAAGGAGTTTGTGATACTTTCTAATCATGAATCATTAAAGCACTTGAAAAGGCAAGGTAAGCTAAGTAGGATACATGCTAAATGGGTTGAATTTATTGAAACATTTATGTATGTGATCAAGTATAAGCAAGGAAAGAAAATATTGTTACTGATGCACTTTCACGCAGGTATGTACTTTTATCTACTTTGGATGCTAGATTTCTAGGATTTGAACACAAAAAAGAATTGTACAAGGATGATGGTGATTTTGTTTATGTTTACAATGCTTGCAAAAAACTTTGGCGTTTGAAAAAGTTTTATAAACTTGATGGATATTTGTTTAAAGAGAGTCGTTTATGTGTTCCATCAAGTTCTATGCATGAATTGCTTGTACGTGAAGCACATGGGGGTGGGTTAATAGGGCATTTTGGTGTTGTTAAGACTTTGGTTGTGTTGCATGAACATTTTATTGGCCTAAAATGAAAAAAGATGTGCAACGTATATGTGATTAATGCATAATTTGTAGGAAAGCAAAGTCTAAGACTCAACCACATGTCTTGTATACCCCTTTGCTTGTACCGACGGAACCATGGGTAGACATTTCGATGGACTTCATCCTAGGTTTACCTAGATCAAAACAGGGTAGGGATTCAATCTTTGTAGTTGTTGATAGATTTTCTAAGATGGCACACTTCATTCCATGTCATAAAACCGATGATGCAACTAACATTGCAGATTTGTTCTTTAGGGAGATAATACGCCTTCACGGGTCCCTAAGAGCATTTTTCTGATAGAGATGTTAAGTTCCTTAGCTATGTTTGGAATGTGTTATGGGGCAAATTGGGTACTAAACAGCAGTTTTTAAGTACTTGTCACCCCCGAACAGATGGACAAACCTAGTTAATAGGACCTTAACACCACTTATACGTGCTGTCATTCAAAAGAACTTAAAGAATTTAGAAGATTGTTTGTCATTTATAGAGTTTGCATATAATCGTAGTGTGCATTCTACTACTGAATTTTCACCATTTGAAATTGTGTATGGATTTAACCCTTTAACTCCCATGGATTTGATTCCTTCGCTTATTGATGAAAGGGTTAGATAGGATGGTAAAAAGCACAGGTGGTGAAGACCCTCCTGAGAGTGTGTGGCAATAAATTGAAAAGAGAAATCATGTGTACGCTACCAAAGCCAATAAGGGGCGCAAACATGTTGTTTTTCAGCCCAACGATTAGGTTTGGGTGCATATGCATAAGGAGAGATTTCTGGCCCATAAAAAATCAAAGCTATGCCACGAGGAGATGGGCCATTTCATATCCTTGAATAGATCAATAGCAATACTTATAAAGTTGATTTGCTATGTGAGTATGGTGTTAATGCTACCTTCAATGTTTCTGATCTTATTATGTTTGATGCAAGTGATGATTCGAGGTCGAATCCTTTTGAAGAGAGATGGGAAATGAGGAGCAACCAAGACCAAGCGTAATCATGCTAACGACCCAATTGGGCCAATTACATGAGCTAGGGCTAAGAAGCTTAAAGAAGCATTGAATGGGCTTGTTCAAAACATATAGAGCAAGATGGACCTATAGGGGCTTGGGACATTTAAGGAGAATGAAGGACACCCTTTAATTGATCTAATTCAAGTCCAAGAAGAGCCTAATTTGTGTGGAATAAGGGGCTGATGTGTCCGGCCCCATACCATCCTTGTTAGGCTTTTTTTTTTTCCTAATCCTACAAGGATAGAAAGTCATCAATTTATTCTTCTAATTAAGTAAAGAAGGACGCCAACTCTTGTTCCTAAAGAGGGGAGGATTATTTAGTGCTTTTCCTAACCTAGGAAGGAAAGTAATTAAATCAGCAACAAAAAAGGAAATTTGCTTTGTTATTTTTCCAAGTTATACAAAGGAATCCAAGCTAATCAAGGAAAAGAAAGGGGCGGTAGCAAGGAAACCAAATCAAATTAATTAGGTTTTATTTTCTCAATTTATATGCGGCAAAATAGTACCAGACTTTATGTCATTTTTATTTTTTTATTTCTTCTAGTATTGTTTTGCCGCATATAACTTGACACAAGTTTTGATTCGAGGTCGAATCCTTCCGAGGAGAGAGGGGATGATGTAGACCAGCCTAGAAACACCAGCAAGAAACCATTACATGTTCCAAATGGTCGAATGACTCGATCCAAGACAAGGGTATTGAAAGAGGCATTGAATGCATTGGTTTTGAAGGTTTCGACCAAGTTAGAATTGAACGGTCCATTGGCGTATCAAAAGGAGGCCCTAGTACATCTTATCCATGTACAAGAGAGGCCCAATACAACCTTCTTTGAGCCATGAGGTGAGGACAACAAAAGAATCTTACTACAACTTGGAAACAACATGCGTGGCTACCTTTTTTTTTTGTTCTAGGATTAATGGGCTAGATGAAAAATAAGCCTTGAATTGGTTCTGTAATATGTTATTTTCACCTCTTCTTCTCATGGAAAAACATGTGATATGATTCGGGCAATGAAAAAACAATTAAATTTGGATTCTGATGTAAAATGCACAACTATTCTGAGGCTGAAATGTTACATGAAATCTTCAGATAGGTTATGCTACCTTGGGTTAAAATTTCAGGTCAATCATAGTTCGGGAAGGCATCACAATACTGGTCAATAGAAGCTTCACAAATTTTATTATTTACTTCCTTTTGACTTGTGGACTTCTTATTTGGCTAGGATTCTTTTCCTACAAGGATATGGCAGCTTGTTTTGGAAATCTCCTAACTCTACAAGGATCTTTAATGGGCTGCAACATAGTTTTCAAGTGTGCCAAGGATTCATAAATGTTTCAGAATTATTCTCTTACAAGGATTTTTTATTCATCCTGCCTACAACAAGAGAAGAAGAGTTCATAACTAATTCTACCTTCAGATTCGATTCTCCGAACTTATATGGGACTTGTAAAGGGCAACAAATCTGATCCTATCATATTTAGGATATTAAATTTGGATTTATTATTGTTATTATTATTTTTTTTTTAGTTTAGGGTGTATTTATATTATTTGGGTTAAATTGTAAGTGTGCATTATATAAGTCCACATAAAGGGTCCATTAGGGTTTATTTTAGTTTGGAGTCACTATAAATAAGGGCATAACCAGACATGTAAGGTTACGCAATTTTCAGATCAATAAAAATTTTTTTGTCGAACTTGTTGTGTGTTGGTGGGATAATCTTGTGGATTGTTGTTCATGAAGCTCTCTTTACTCAGACTAAGTTTAGGTGTTATGGTGTTGTTATTCAAACTATCTAATGCCATTTATGTAGAGGTGATAGGGAAGATGTTGATCACTTATTCTTATATTGTCCATTCTCCTATCACATTTGGTTTGATACATGCTCCAGATGTCTCATTCCCTTTCGCCGTTGTTCTTAGGTTAGAACTATCTCTCAGCTTTCTAATTTAAGAGATCGCTTTTTTAATTATGTGCTTACAAGATTGATATTAGCTTCTGTCATTTGTTATATTTGGAGGGAGAGGAATGCTCGTCTTCATGGTTATGCTCCTCATACTAGTTTGATGGTTTTTAGAGACATTGTAAATTGTATTGTTTCAAAAGTTAAATGTATTCGTAATATGGCTTCTTTGATTACTAATAGAAGGTTGAATATCATATGGGTATTTTCTGATGATATTCTCAATCCTATTTGATTTCTTTATTGGATTTTTAGGACATTTTCTCCTAGTTCCCGAGATTTACGCTGGTTGTGTATATTGCTTTTGCTTTTGTTTAAGGTAAGCGGGTTTGTCTGCTAGTACCACTTGTAGGGTTTTTACCCTTTATTGTATTTCACTATTTTTTGGTTAATATACTTTACCTTATCCAAAAAAATCTCTTTCTTTTATAGGTACCAATTTAGTTTCCTTCCAAGAAACCAAAATATCATTAAATAGTACCAACCCTTCTTTCTTTGTATAACTATGATGAATAAGGAATCCTTGTAAGAAAAGGATTCTAAAACATAAATTAATCCTTGCCATACTTGAAAACTATGTTACATCACCTTAAAGATCCTTGTAGAACTAGGAGATTCCCATAACAAGCTGCCACATCCTCATAGGAAAAGGATCCTTGTTAAATAGGAAGTCCATAGGTCAAAAGAAAGTAAATAACAAAATTCATACAGCCTATTCTGACTTATATCACAAGTTGTTTCCAAACTCCGATTCATCTAAAAGTTTACCCCAACATGGTCGCTCCTCTAAGAGTTGTCCTACTAGCAACTCTTGCCGGGTTATTTATTACTTCGACACTCCTGCACTTGGGAGAAGACATCAATCTTTTGATCGTGTCAATACCCCTACTGGTGCCAAAGGTAAATCTGAAACTCAATCTAAACATACTCGTGATGTTAAATGTTTCAGGTGTAAGGGACATGGACATTATGCTTCAGAGTGTCCAAACAAGAGAATCATGATGATTAGAGATAATGGTGATATTGAATCTGAAAGTGACAGATCTGATTGTGAAGGCATGTCATCATTAAAGAATAGTGATGGAGATGAGTTAGCATTACTGGTTGAGGAGTCCTTAGTTATAAGGCAAACACTTCAAGTTTAGGTCAGGGAAGATGAAACTAATTAACAAAGGGAGAACATCTTCCGTACACGTTGTTATATACAAAGCAATATGTGTAATTTAATTATAGATAGTGGAAGTTGTGTTAATGTTTGTGTACCACCCTTGTTAGTAAACTAAATTTGTGTACTTTTAAGCATGCTAAACCATATAAATTGCAATGGTTGAATGATAGTGGTAAAGTGAAAGTGACTAAACAAGTTGTGGTTCCATTTTATATTGGAAAATATGTTTATGAAGTTCTGTGCGAAAAATTTAGTTTACTCTTAGCGGATTACCACCATTGAGGGGGACAAAGTATCAGATTGATTTCATACCCGGAACTTCAATTTCGAACTGACCAGGCTATAGAAGCAATCTTGAGGAGACGAAGGAGCTTCAAAGGCAAGTTGATGAGCTGATGGAAAAGGGGTATACTCGTGAGAGTAACAGCCCGTGTGTTGTACCCGTGCTACTTGTGCCAAAGAAGGATGAAACATGGAGGATGTGTGTTGATTGCCGAGCCATCAACAACATAACGGTAAAGTATAGACACCCCATTCCCAAGCTTGATGACATGTTAGATGAGTTATATGGATCCTATATTTTCTTTAAAATTGACTTGAAAAGTGGGTACCATCAAATTAGGATGCAAGAAGGTGATGAGTGGAAAACTACATTTCAGACGAAGCATGGTTTGTATGAATGGTTGGTAATGTCGTTTGGACTTACAAATGTACCTAGTAAGTTTATGTGTTTAATGAATCATGTGTTGCGCGTATTCATAGGTAAGTTTGTGGTTGTGTATTTTAATGACATTCTAATCTATAGCAACTTAACCGAGTATCTTGATCATTTGTGTAATGTACTTAGTGTGTTGCGTAGTGAGAAATTATATGCTAATCTTAAAAAGTATGCCTTTTGCATGGAGAGAAATTATGTTTCTTGGCTATGTTGTAACTCTACAGGGTATCAAGATGGATGAGGAGAAAGTTAAGGCCATCTGGAATTGGCCTGCACCCAAATCGGTAAGTGAGGTAAGGAGTTTTCATGGGTTAACTAGTTTTTTCAGGCGATTTGTGAAGATTTTAGGACAATAGCTGACCCTTAAATGAAGTTGTTAAAAAGTCAGTTAGGTTTAAACGGGGGGAGGAAAAAGAATTAGCTTTTGTTTTTTTGGAAGAGAAATTATATTCTGCACCTGCTTTGGCTTTAACTGACTTTACAAAAGCATTTTGATATCGAGAAGCCTTGTGATACGACGCAAGTAAGGTTAAATTCGGATTTTGGTATAAAAACCGCATCAGTTTAGGTTTATAGCAACAATCATAATTCTTAATCCGACCGTTGAATCGGACTAAAATTTTATATTGACTCTCCAGACATGTTGTGCTACCTTGGGTTAACATTGCAGGTCAATCGGAGTTCGGAAAGGCACTACAATACTAGTCAACAGAGGCTATACGAAATTTGTTATTTACTTCCATTTGACTTGTGGACTTCTTATTTGGTTAAGATTCTTTTCCTACAAGGATATGGCAGCTGGTTTTGGAAATTTCCTAGTTCCACAAGGATCTTTAATGAGCTGCAATATAATCTCGTAGTGTGGCAAGGATTCATTAATGTTTCAGAATCCTTTTTCTTATAAGGATTCATTATTCATCCTAGATACACAAGGAAAGAAGGGCTAGTGGTATTTAATGACAAATTAGTTATTTTTATTATTTTCTTTCATGTTCGGGTTTAATTAAAACTTTGTTTTGAGTTAGGATCCAAGGCTTGTTTGGATCATGTTATGGGCTTTTCAGTTTAGGGTTTTTGGGTCAGTTTTGTATGGAGGTCAATTCAGCCCACAATGGTAGATCCATTATGGTTACTTTTAAGAACTATTTAAACACATGTATCCTAAATTTCGGCAGCTTTGATGATTATTACTTCTGAAGTTTTCAATTTTAACGTGTGAGAATGATTCTTACATTCTTCAGCTCTTGAACGAACTGAATTTGACTTATCAAAGATTAACTGGCTTCATGGAGTCATTCTACTCATTCCAATAGTGTTGGTGCCTTGGGACAAGTTTCCATTGTGTCACACTCCTATCAGATCTATTTCGGCTTTCCGGGATCAGATCTCAATCTTGATTGTGGGTTGCCTGACCACGTGATCACGAGGTTTGCATCACATTTGAAATAGATTATCATGTGTCTGGAATGGGAATAAGTGTTGTTTTGATGCAGGATTGGAGACCTATTGCGTATTTCAGTGAGAAGTTAACTGGAGCGACCTTGAACTATCTCACATATGACGAAGAACTCTATGCATTGGTAAGAGCCCTTGAGACATGACAGCGTTACTTGTGGCCAAAAGAGTTCGTAATCCATTCAGATCATGAGTCCTTGAAACATCTGAAAGGACAAGGTAAGTTGAATAGAAGACATGCAAAATGTGTTGAATTCATTGAAACTCTTCCTTACGTAATCAAGTATAAGCAAGGCAAAAAGAACATATTAGCTGATGCACTTTCACGCATGTATGTTCTTTTAAACACCATTAATACTAGATTTCTAGGCTCTGAGTATGTGAAGGAATTGTATGATAATGATTCTAACTTTGTTGAGATTTATAATGCATGTGCACATTCGGCTTTTGGTAAGTTTTATTTGATGGATGGTTATTTGTTAAAACAGAATAGTTGTGTGTTCTTGCTAGTTCTTTGTGTGAATTGCTTGTTCGTGAAGCACATAAGGGTGGTTTAATGAGTCACTTTAGGGTTGCGAAAGCCTTGAATGTATTGCATGAGCATTTCTATTGGTCAAAGATGAAAATGGATGTGACAAATTTGTGAATAGTGCATTGTTTGTAGAAAGGCAAAATCTAGAGTACACCTGCATGCCTGTGCCTATTGAACCTTGGGTAGATATCTTTATGGACTTTATTTTAGGTTTACCTAGGTCAAAGAAAGGTAGAGACTATTTTTGTTGTGGTTGATAGGTTTTCTAAAATGACGCATTTCTTTCCATGTCATAAAATAGATGATGCATCTTATATCGCAGACTTGTTCTTCAGGGAGATTGTATGTTTACATGGCATTCCTAGGAGTATAGTATCAGATCATGATGTTAAGTTCCTTAGCTACTTTTGAAAGACCTTATGGGGAAATTTGGGAACTAAACTATTATTTTCGACAACGTGTCATCCTCAAACAAATGGACAAACTGAAATAGTGAGTAAAACATTATCCCAACTATTGTGTCTTGTAATTCAAAAAAATTTGAAAAGTTGGGAAGAATTTTTGCCTTTCGTTGAGTTTCCTTATAATAGAACCTTGCATTCAACCGCTGGTTTTTTTCTTTTTGAAATTATTTATGGGTTTAATCGACTAACTCTTATGGACTTAATTCCTTTACCTTTTGAAGAAATGGTAAGTTTAGATGTCACGATGGTGACAGGAAGGAAAAGATGATGAGACAACTCCCATGAGGGAGTTCGACTGCAAATAGAGAAAAAGAATAGACTTTACGCTTCTAAAGCAAACAAGGGACGTCAAGAGGTTGTTTTCCAACTCGGTGATTGGGTTTGGGTGCACATGTGAAAGGAACAATTTCCTAACAAAAGAAAATCAAAATTACAGCCTCGTGATGATGGTCCTTTTCAGGTTTCAGAGAGAATCAATGATAACGTATACAAAATTGATCTTTCAGGTGAGTATGGTGTTAGTGCTACATTTAATGTTGCTGATCTTACGTTATTTGACACAGTTTTTGATTTAAGGTCGAATCATTTTGAGGAGAGAGGGATGATGTGGACCAGCCCAGAAACACCAGCAAGGACCCATTACATGTTCTAAATGGTGCAAGATAAAGGCATTGAATGCATTGGTTTTGAAGGTTTCAACCAAGTAAGATTTGAAAGGTCCATTAGAGCATCAAGAGGAGGCCCTAGTATATCTTTTTCATGTGCAAGAAGGGCCCAATACAACCTTATTTGGGCCATGGTGCGAGGACAACAAAGGAAACAGAAGAATCCTACTACAACCCAAGGCTTGTTTGGGCTTAAATAAAACTTTGTTTTGAGTTAGGATCCAAGACTTGTTTGGATCAGGTTATGGGCTTTTCAATTTAGGATTTTTGGGTCAGTTTTGAGTGAACCTCATATAAGTCCATAAAAGGGGTCCATTAGAGTTAATTTTTGAAGAACTATTTAAACTTATGTAACCACAATTTTGGCAGCCATTGATGGATATTACTTCTGAATTTTTTAGTTTTAACGTGCAAGAGTGATTCTTGCATTCTTCAGTTCTTGAACAAATTGAATCTGACTTATCGAAGATTAACTGGATTCGTGTCGTCATTCTACTTCATTCCAATATTGTTTTCTTTGTGTCACACTCCTGTCAGACCTTTTTTGGCTTTCTGAGATCGGATCTCACTCTTGATTGTGAGTTGCGTGACCATGTGATCATGAGATTCACACTAGTCCTTTTTTGGGTCTAAAAAGGTTTGTTACATTCGTCAACTGAAAGTCCTTGTGATTTTGGGTCAGTTTTCAATCCTCAATGTCTTCTTACTTTCTTTACTATCATTAGCTTTCGTTTTAGGTTCTAATATAAAAAAATGCCAAAGGAGTATTACAATCAGGATTTCATGTATTTTAATGAGGTATTGTGGCAAAAGAAGAGGAGGATTCAAAAGGAGAGGTGGTATGAAAGGGAGAGAAATAAAGAGATTAGTGTTCTAAAAAAAACCCAAGAGTTTATCATGTATTCTAAGGGAGATGTAGCAAGAATGTGATGTGTTAATGACATTAGTTGATGCCCACCAAGCTTCAAAAAGAGAGGAACAAAAACACCGCAATGATGATCGAAGAAAGAGAAGGGCTGCTACTTTCATCCAAAGTTGTTGGCATCGATTGTTGACAAGAAAAGAACTCCAAAGGCTTCAAAAAGAGGCTAAAACTTGGTCCCTTATCCCTGTTAATGATTCGAGGATGAATCATCTTGAAGAGAGAGGGAATGATACAATCTGGGCAATGAAAAAAAATCAGATTTGGATTCTGACGTAAAATGCGCAACTTTCTAGTTTTATGGCAACAATCATAATTATCAATCTGATTGTTGGATCGGGCTGAAATTTTACATGCAGTCTCAAGACCGATTTTACTGTATTGGTTTAAAATGTCAGGTCTATCGAAGTTCGGGAAGGCATTGAAATACTGGTTAACAAAAGCTGCACGAATTTTGTTATTTACTTTCTTTTGACTTGTGGACTTCCTATTTGGCTAGGATTTTTTTCCCTAAAAGGATATGGCAAGTGGTTTGGGGAATTTTCTAATCTTGCAAGGATATTTAATGGGCAACAACATAGTTTCCATGTGTGGAAACAATTATTCTATCCTTGTTGTCGCATGTGTGCGGCGTCACTGGCGAATGCGTCCACTTCATCATGTAGGTTTGAGGTAATCGGGAAAATGGGGTAGAGAAGGAATTCTTGTCTTTTATTAGTGGAAAGCGGGAATGGGAGTCGCCACTTAGTATTTTGGTCACTAGGAACCCTAACTGGTCTTAGAGATCAGGCACGGGGACTGGTTGCATAAAGGGAAGGTATTAGAACCCCAAATACGCCCTACCTAAGGTAGGCTGCATTATTTGATTGTCTGATAAAAATACTAAGGTATTGTCGTGTTTTCTAATTATTGGTTTGTCTAAGGTTTAAGAAAAGAACTCGGTAAGGAGATCTTTATCTTATCAGGTAAAAAAACCTGATCGTTCTATGTTAACAAAAGAAATACCTTTTTAATATCAGAAATATATTTTACATGTAAAATTCATAATCCAATATATTGAATGAAAACAAAATATTTTTTTGGAATAAAGGCCTAGTTCTCATGGCTCTAATAAATTTGTTATTAAAGCCAAAATACATGCTAAAACATATCTTTGAATTTGTTTTTGTGTTTTCTTTATGAAAAAACAATATGATTTTTTTTTAACTTTGAGAGACTTGGTCATATGCATGAAAATAAAATATTTTTTTTCTTTTATAAATTTTTACAATGTTGTGATGAAAACCGTGTATTTTAATACCATATTTGTATCTTTACGGTATAAAAATACAAAACAATATTAAGCAAAATTGATAAAAAAAAAATATGCGGGATAATCACAAAATTTTCAAAAGGATTGGTTTTGGAAATTATGGACTGCACCGGACTCGGCCCAATAATTTTGGTCTAGGTCGGCGCTGCCCGGCCCAGTAAACAGTGGAGAGTGAATTAATTCACTCTCCACTACTCACGCAGAATAGTAGAGGACGCGGCTGGAGAAGAAGAAGAATAAGGAAGCTGACCTGGGGGCTCACGGTGATGCTCGTGGCTGTTCTTGGTGGTGTTGCTGTGGAAGCGTGTTACGACGACCATAGTTATTAAACCCGGACCGGCCCGGCGGGTCGACCCAAGACCTGATCAACCTGGTGGCTAGACTGGTCCGGATTTGTTAAAAGACTGGCTGGTGCAACGACTCGGCCAAATCCAATCGACCAGGCAGGTCAACCCATGTCTCGGGCGACCCGAATAAATTCAGGCAAGACCTGGTGTTTTTTTTTTCAAATGTGGGATTTGAAACCCATTAGTATATATACTCTATGTTCCTAATAAAAAAATCATGTGTTTTCAATGTGGGATAAAAAACCTTTTTGTTTAAATATTTCAACTTAAAATGATAACATAGTATTTTTTCAATATGAGATTTTAAACCCTTTCGTATATATACTCTATGTTCATAAGAAAAAAGTTATGTTTTTTCAATGTGGATTTGAAATCCATTAGTATATATATACTCTATATTTACAAGAAAAAAGTCATGTTTTTTCAATGTGGGATAAAAAACCTTTTAGTTTAAATACTTCAATTTAAAAGGATAATATAGTATCTTTTCAGTCTCCACTGTTCACGCAGAATAGTGGAGGACGCGGCTGGAGAAGAAGACGAAGAAGAAGAAGAAGAATAAGGAAGCTGACCTGGGGGCTCACGGTGATGCTCGTGGTTGTTCTCAGTGGTGTTGCTGTGGTGGATAGGGTGGCGGACGGGCTAATGGTAGCGTGTTACGGCGACCATAGTTATTAAACTCGGACCAGCCCGGCGAGTCGACCTAAGACTTGATCAACCTGGTGGCTAGACTGATCCAGATTTTTCAAAAGACTGGCTGGTACAATGACTCTGCCAAACCCAATCGACCAGGCGGGTCGACCCATGTCTCGGGCGACTCGAGCAAATTCAGGCGAGACCCGGTGTTTTTTTTTTCAAATGTGGGATTTGAAACCCATTAGTATCTATACTCTATGTTTCCCATAAAAAAATCATGTGTTTTCAATGTGGGATAAAAAACTTTTTGGTTTAAATACTTCAACTTAAAATGATAACACAATATCTTTTCAATGTGGAATTTGAAACCCTTTCGTATATATACTCTATGTTCACAAGAAAAAAGTTATGTTTTTTCAATGTGGATTTGAAATCCATTAGTATATATACTTTATATTTCCAAGAAAAAAGTCATGTTTTTTCAATGTGGGATAAAAAAACCTTTTAGTTTAAATACTTCAATTTAAATGGATAATAGTATGTTTTTATTGTGGGATTTGAGCTCTTTTGTATATATACTCTATGTTCACAAGAAAAAAGTTATATTTTTTCAATATGGGATTTGAAACTTTTTAGCATATAGACTCTATGTTCCTAAGAAAAAAATTATTTTTTCAATGTGGGATAAATTGTTTTTTAAAATATTCTTTTAAACTTCATTATTTACAATATTTATAGCCTATATTTACATGAGTTTTTTCTTAATTTTTTCATATGAAATATTAAAACTTTAAATATTTTTTTAAAATTTTCCGGGTTGATCTAGGTTGCCCCATGAAACCCGGGACCCGGCCCTTTGGCCGGGTCAACCCCCAAGATGGATTTAATAACTATGACGGCGACTGGAACGACAGAGAGAGAGAGAGAGAGAGAGAGAGAGAGAGAGAGAGATGATGGCAGAAACCGGGTGTTGGAGGTCGGTTTTTAGTTGATTTTGGACCCAAATTTCTCCACCTCTAGACCATGAAAATCAAATCTATTTATAGGCAATGGAAGAGGGATACTTTGTATCTTCAGGTGCCAAATATTGGCCTTTGGATCGACCCAAAAGCATCCTAACCATTGGCTCAAAGTAGCAATGATGAGCTGTCAGTTTTGTATAGGAAACATGGTGGTCGAGTTAGCCACTTTAGGGCGGTGCCACCACTTCTGAGGCCTTGATCAGCCCGAACGGTTTACACTAGCGTGTATTAAGGTGTCACGGGATCGTTTGCGTGTATGTTTCATCCAATTTGGTGAAGAAATGAGGCGTCAAATGCCCTGGGAAGGTGGCCACTCAACCAGCCTCGCTGGAGAAGAAGATGAATAGTAATTTTATATCAACTACACTTTAGTCCTTTAATTTGTGATTAATCTCTAATTACACCCCTGATTGGCCTCAAACTTTCATTTTGTTCAATTTCACCCCTGACAAAATTCAATTCAAACCCCAGATTTCAGTGCATGTTTCCAGTTTGGTCCTTGGTTTTGAGTTTATTTAATCAAGCCCCCAAGTGGCCATTAAACTTTAATATTTATGTAATTAAACCCCTAATTTGACCAAATCAACTCTTAAAAATTATAATTTGACCCCTGAACTTTAATTTCTTCCAATTAAAGCTCAAATTGACTTAAAAAATCAAATTTTCTTGCAATGAAACCCTCCATAAATTCAATTAAACCTCCAATTAAATTTAATATTGTTTATAAATATTTGTTTTTGGACTTTTCTTCTTCAAAATGAATTTTCTTTGTCAACAAAGCTCTTCATCTATCAAAAATATACTGTCAAATTTCAATCTTTATATTTTTTTAACATCTTCAACCAATTTCTAGTCATTTTTTGAGCGCTCTGGCATCCTCTTCTCACTGTTATTATTTTTTTGAATTTTTTATTTTTAGTTCGAATTTTTTTTTATTTTTGAAAGAGAAAATGAATTTGGGTAATAACCTGATGTGAACCTCATGATTACGTGGTTACGTAACCCACAATCAAGATTGAGATCTGATCCCGGAAAGCCGAAATAGGTCTGATAGGAGTGTGATACAATGAAAAACCTGTCCCAAGACACCAACACTATTGGATTGAGTAGAATGACGTCACGAAGCTAGTTAATCTTCGATAAGTCAGATTTTGTTCGTTCAAGAACTGAAGAATGCAAGAATCACTCTTACACGTTAAAACTGAAAAATTCAGAAGTAATTATCATCAAAAGCTGCCGAAATTTTGGCTTATATGAGTTTAAATAGTTCTTGAAAAGTTAAACCTAATGGACCCCTTATGTGGACTTAAATGAGGTCCACTCAAAACTGACCCAAAACCATAAACTGAAAAAGCCCATAACTTAATCCAAACAAGTCTTGGATCCTAACTGAAAACAAAGTATTAATTAAGCATAAACAAGCCTTGGGCTGTAGCTAACAAAATAAAACAAAGCCCATAATATTAAATCCATGTTCTGTCATGAGAAGAAGAGAAAGAAAGTAAAATATTACAGAACTGATTCAAGGCTTATTTATAGCCTTCCATGCAGCCCCTTAATCCTATAAACAAAAGGAATAGGTAGCCACCCATGTTGTTTCCAAGTTGTAGAAGGATTCTTTTGTTTCCTTTGTTGTCCTCACCTCATGGCCCAAATAAGGTTGTGTTGGACCCCTCTTGCACATGGATAAGATGTACTAGGGTCTCCTCTTGATACTCTAATGGACCTTTCAATTCTAACTTGGTTGAAACATTCAAAACCAATGCATTCAATGCCTCTTTCAATGCCTTTATCTTGGACCGAGTCATTGGACCATTTGGAACATGTAATAGGTCTTTGCTTGTGTTTCTGGGCTGGTCCACATCATAACCCAAAAATGAGTTATGACAGTTGCCCCTCTCTTTACAATACTAAGTTTCGGAAGAGATTTTAGATAGTAAACTTTGTAAAGAAAAAAAAAGAGATATAACAGACTCACCATATCAAGAAATGATGAATTGTTTTGAAAGTATTTGTAGTGAGGGCTAGAAAGCGCACTCCTCGGAAAAACATAAAGGTTTTTCTAGTTAAATTAAAAGATTTTTGAAATGCTTAAGGAAAAAAAAACCCACTACCCGAGAGATGAGGGTTAAAGGTGCACTTGAAAGTAGGGTTAGAAAATGCACTACCCAAGAAGTGAGAGCTAAAAGGCGCACTCGAAAAGAGGTGGAGCTCAAAGGCGCATTGAAAGGATAATAGGGTTAGAAAACACACTACCTAAGAGATGAGGACTCAAAGGCGCATTGAAGGGAGGTAGGGTTAGAAAACACACTACCTAAGGGATGAGGGCTCACAGGCGCACTAGAGGGAGGTAGGGTTAGGGAACGCACTACCTAAGAAGTGATGGTGAAACACTGATCTGTCAATGATAAAAAGCAATGCATGATGATCAATATACATGTATACTTTACTTGAGAAATATAGGTCCCCCTTTTCTTCATGGAGTCTTTCTTTTCTCAAAAGTTTGATTCTTGGTAGTTATCTTCGATGGCCTTTTCACTCTTGCTTACTCGAGTCATATAATAACCTTGGCCTCTTGGAAGGGTTTGATATTATCATATTTCCTTGTTCTCCAACCTTTATCTAAAATGTTGCCAATTCTGCCCAATATTTTTCTTAGAATGAGAATAATGGAGCCAGTCCTACCATGTGTTTTTTTTTTACCCCCAGCTTGATCATGCCCCCAAGTGTTCAATTTAGAATGAGGCTATGTGAAGGAAGATTTGGTATTTTACAAGTTGCTTTCCTGCAGGTTAATTTTTTTTTTTTTGGAATTTCAAACCTATTCCAGACACAGAAATCATTTTGACATCGATTTAAAGCAAACTCATTATGTAGAAATTCAAGTGATTCCTATGGACAAGTTTTTATAAGTGATGAAATAATCTTTGTTTTGCTTTTGGTGAAAATGCATAGTGATGTTTTGGTGGTAAAAAATAGTTCAAGATTCAATCCGAGGGTTTCAAAGAACCAATCTTCAAAGCATTATTTTATTTGCATGAATAATAAAGCTTGTTTTGTGTGGGAAAGTATTGCCTACCGATCTTGATTGCTTGTCCTTGATAAAAAAGGGCTTGATTAGGCACGTAACATGGGCTTTGGCTATTGGTTATGAAGAAAAGAATATTTGTAAGCCCAAAAGGTGTTTAAAGGATTTCAAGACTAAGGATCACTAGTGCTTGTTTCCTAACCTTTTGTTATTTGAATTTATTTCCAAAATGGTTTATCATGCCCCCTAGTATCGGGCTTGAGCTTTTCGTTTGTTTTTTTTTTCTTTCTTCACTTGGTTGAGCATCATCATATCAGTTATTTTGGAAAACTCAAATCTTTTGGACTCTTTGGATTTTTTTCTTCATGCCCCCCGGACTTTGTTTGGGCACCTTTGACCATTGAGAATTTTCTTTTCATGCCCCTCAGTGTTGTTTGGGCACTTCTAATTATTGAGGATTTTTGTATATCTCTCACACTTGTCTCCCAGTGTGGGGTGTCATCCTAGCTAAGGTTATTTTTCTAAAAAAAAAACATTAGACTCAAAAGGGAATTGCAAAGGATATATTTTAGCCTCGTGAAAAGATTATCAAAGATGACCCTTCCTCTTTTCAAATATATGTATTTAGGATCAGTAAGCCTTGCCTTCAAGTGAATATGTAAAATGTTTTCTTAGTGAAGCTCAGCTTTGAAGTTTTGGGTTGTCCTTTAGGTTTTCTAGATGTTTGATTATCTTTCTAAAGGATTACTTGAATTTCCAGAACTTGTTTGAAACAAACACCACTATGATTTATGTCTTGTACTAAAACTTTGAATTCCTAAAAATCCTTGTGAACATGTGAGATCATGCACGGTTTTGGAAACACAACGAAGAATTCTTGGTGCAATGGTTTGGGTAAAGAGCATGCTTGTGTAAGTATGAAACAATCACAAAAATAGAGGCATATCATGAACACAAGAAAACACACGATTTGTTCAACAACAAGGGCTCATTTGACAAAGAAATTCTTGTGGTGTTATGAGCCAAAATACCAACAAGACTGAAACAAGTTAAAACAGACATGATCAAACAAAAGACAATAAAAGGGCAGGCTTCATCCTTATATTTTGATAAATGATTTATTAGGCTGGCCTCCCAACAACAGCTCTTGATGAGGATAAAAAAACTGTGGTTGAAATTCGAGTACTTCAAAATTTATGCTGCCTTTTTCACACCCTATTTGGACCATCGATGCTTTCGAATTTCCCGAACATTCTATCACTAGTGCATTTCTGATCTACCATTTCAAGCATGATTAGGTAGAGGGTTCGTGTTCACATTAGAAGTGTCTTCAAATGCTATCCACCTTGCCTTGATTAATTGCAAAAGCTTTCTCTTGAAGGCATTGCAAGTATGCATGCTCTGTCGGGCAACACCAACATGGTATTCACAAGTGAGCTCTGGTTTGTACAAGCTAGGGTAAGGTGGCTGCAAAGGCGTCAAAGGTTCAGGAGCTACATGCCCAAAGCTATTAGCTTTTGGTACATCTCATTCAAGGGTAGCAGTAATGGAGGTAGTTGTTCTTGGATCCTTTGGTAATTTCCAATTTGGTTTTTGGCTTGAAAGTTTTGGGGCTTAGGTTTTTTTATGTTGGCAATTTAGGATGGAGTGTGGTAGTTTTGGGATGAGTTTTTCCTACCCCTGTAGCCATTTTCAACACGGTTGACCTCCTTCATTTCGAAGCCTCTTTTCTTGGTGGGTGCAGAAATTCTACCACTCTGGATGCCTTACTTTATGTGTTCACTCACTACTATAGCGTCCATGAATTGCTGGGCCGAACTACCCATCACATGCTCATAATATGGCGCTTTGAGTGTGTCGGCAAATAAAGTGACCATCTCTTTATCCAGAAGTGGAGGATGCACTTAAGTAGTTGATTCCCGCCATCTTTAAGCGTATTCCTTTATGCTTTCTTTATCGTTTTTCTCTAGATTGGAAAAGATGGTTCTGTCGGGAGTAATGTCCATGTTATACTTGTACTGCTTGACAAAAGCATCCACCAGATCTTTCCATCTTCGGATTTTTATGTTGTCCAATATCATGCACCAGCTCAATGTTGCCCCACTTAAGCTCGCTATCATGAAAAAAGTGCATCAGTAGTTTTTCATCATGTACTACTTTTGCCATTTTATTGCAGTAGGACTTGAGATGAGTCATGGGGCATTGTGTTCCACTATATTTGATAAACTCAAGAACACAAAACTTCTTCGGGACAACCACATTTAGGACCAGAGATATCTCTGCTGCCCGTATTGGATCATGACTCTAATTCTAGCTTCCCACGCCTCCATCTTATCTTGATCAATGTTATCAGATGACTTGGCCTTGTGGGACTCGTTGGCAAATGCATCCATGACTGTTGGGGCTGGTGCAGGTGTCGCTCACTGCACAAATGCTGGATTATGTTGAGGCCCTTGACCATGTTCACTTATTCTTTCTTTGAGCTGAGTTGTTGTCGGAGTCTAATTAAAGGTGACCGGTTGGTTAGAAGGACCTTCACCATAGGTATTTCTCGGTGTTTGCTCAAGTAAGCTAGTGAGGCGAACCACGCTTGTCTTTAGAGACTCCAACTCTTCTTAAAAATAGGTGTCATGGTGAGTGCGCTCTTCATCTTCCATGTTTCTCGTTCGAAGTTGGGTGTTGTAGATTTTTAAGGGGCCTATATTTCAACCTGATGGATGTATGTATGTTATTTACAATGAACGGATGTATGTGTATGAATGCAAATGTATGTACATGCACATTAGGTAGCTCATACTCTAAGTCTAGGCCATTACATGATGGATAGACTTTCTACTTGGTCTCAAATTGGTCTTATATCTACCCAGTGATGGTCTTCGTAAAGACAGTGTGGGAGCGTTGCAAGAAATAGTTAAGGCACGTATGCCTACCATTACCAAGCACGCACTCAAATATGAGTTGAATGTTTCATGCATCTAAACCCTGACCAATAGTCATATGACAGATCCCTAATCCCTCACCTAACTTATAAGCTTGTGTGTGCTTCCCAAAAATTAAAGTGTGATGCATGAGGTAATTATATACAATGCATGAACAAATATGTACAAAATTCAAAGCATATAAGAAAATAACAAAAGGAAATGCATATTAACAATACACCCAAAACCAAATAAAAAAATCAGACAAAAACAATCTTTAGTCCACAAGGTCCCCAATGGAGTCGTCATTCTGTCACACGTGTGCGGTGTCGCGACCATATTCCACTTCATCATGTATGTGGCAATCAAGAAATATAAGAAGACAAGGAATTCTTGTCTTTTATTTGTGAAAAGCGGGAATGGGAGTCGCCACTTAGTAATTTGATGCATTAGACATTAAACATCCTCTATAGCCTTCCTTGCCATCAAAACCCTCTTCAGAATCTTAGAGAAGAACTTATTAAAGTCTTTCAAAACACCCTTAACACGCTTCAACTTCTTACACAAGATAGATGTTGGTGTGTGAAACTTGAAAGAAACTTTCCTTAACTTAAGATGATGGAGATGATGAATTTTGTGATGGGGACCATGTGTGACAGACTTGATAGGGTGGAGAGACGTGGCAACGAGGCTGGTACAAACGACCAAGACGTGAGGAAGGTTGGGGCTGAACCGAAAGCAAACAGTGGAAGTAGGGCCGAAAAGCCAAGATGGGCTGATTATCCTTTTTTAGGAGGAAGTTGATGATATTAGTGATGATGGTTTTGAGGTTGGGACCATAGGCCATCTAGAAAGTTTTCGACAGCCTAGAAACCGAAGGGATTTTGGGAATAGAACTAGGGGCCAATTCGACCAATTGGGAAATTTTCATAGTGTTGGGGGACATGATGATTTAGATGGTGATTTTGGATGTTATGCAACTAAAAATACCTTCTTTTCAATGTAAAAATGATCCCGAGGCTTCTTTGAAGTGGGAGAAAAAGGTAGATTGGATTTTTATTGGCATAACTATTCGAGTCGAAGAAGGTAAAATTGGTAGTCATGGAGTTCACAGATTACGCAAGGTAGATTGGATTTTTATCGGCATAACTATTCGAGTCGAAGAAGGTAAAATTGGTAGTCATGGAGTTCACAGATTATGCACTGATTTGGTGGGATCAAAATGTGATTAGAAGGAGAAGGAGTGGAGAGAGGCCGGTAGCGTAGTAGGAGGAGATGAAAGTGTTGATTAGAATGTGATTTGTGCCTAACCACTATTATAGAGATTTGCATATGAAATTCCAAGGTTTGAATCAGGGTTCTAGGTTCGTGGATGAGTATTTCAAGGAGATGGAGATCATAATGAATCGGGCTAATGTGATTGAGGATAAGGAAGCTACTATGGCTAGATTTCGAAATGGACTTAATAGGGACATTGCGAATGTTCTACAATTACAACATTGTGTATAATTGGAGGACATGGTCCATATGGCAACAAAGGTGGAGAAGCAAATAAAGAGAAAGGGCAATACATGTTTTCAAACCAATTGGACTTCATCTTCCTCAACATGAAGGCCGAATCTAAAAAGAGAAGGGGTTGTCCAACCAAAGCCTTATGCAAAGGCCGAACCACTTAAGGCCAAAAAGGATGCTCATATGGATGGGAAGGGTGACAATGCATCGCAGTGTCCAAACCGAAGAGTTATGCTTACTACAGACAATGGGGAGGTTGAATTTTAAAGTGAAAAATCTGAAAGTGAAGAGATGCCACGTTTGGTGGATTGTAGTGATGAGGAGATTGGATATCTTGTTGAAGGGAAGGCTTTGGTTATAAGACGTGCGCTGAACATGCAAATCAAAGAAGATGATGTATATCAGCAACGGGAAAACATATTTCACACTCGATGTCACATCCAAATCAAGGTATTAGCATGATAATCAATAGAGATAGTTGTGCTAATGTAGCTAATGACACATTTGTGAAGAAATTGAATCTGAGTTGTATTAAGCATCCTAGACCTTATAGATTGCAATGATTGAATGAATGTGGTGAAGTGAACGTTACTAATCAAGTATTGATTGTGTTTGCTATTGGGAAGTATTCTGATGAGGTTATGTGTGATGTCATCCCAATACATGCTAGTCACTTACTTTTGGGGCGTCCAAGTAGTTTGATCGGCAAGTGATTGAGAGTGGAAGTAAAACTCAAGGAGTGAAGAAAGTACGCTCGTGCGGTGATAATAGTGTGGACAATGAGTATTTTTTTGGCCTTAAATGTGAAAAGATGTGCAATGCATATATGATAAATGCATAACTTGTAGGAAAACAAAGTTTGGGACTCAACCACATGACTTGTATATCCCTTTGCCTGTACCTAAGGAATCATGGCTAGACATTTTGATGGACTCTGTCTTACATTTATCTAGGTGAAAACAAGGTAGGGATTCAACACCAAGCATAATCATGTCAACGAATCTTTGGAGGTGCTAATTGGGCTAATTACAAGGGCAAAGAAGCTTAAAGACGCATTGAATAGGCTTGTACAGAACATATGGAGCAAGATGGACCTAGAGGAGCTTGGGACATCTAAGGAGCATGAAAGACAGCCTCTAATTCATTTAATTCAGGTCCAGAAAAGCCCAATTTATGTGGAACAAAGGGCTGATGTGTCCAGCCCCATACCAACCTTGTTAGGCTTGTTTTTCGTAATGATATAAGATCGCATCATATATTATATTTGGGCTTATTTTGATATTGGCTTCTGGAGGTTTTAATTAGAGGTTCAATTCTGCCGCAAATTGATCATACAAGTGGTTTGGGTACCTAGACATAAAAGAACAACCTATGAATTGATTTTTGTTGTTTGTTTAGTATTATAATCCTAAATATTAAATTTGAGGTTATTTCAAGATCGTTTGGTCTGGGTTTCAATTATGTTACGTAAAAATTGCGTAACAGGTTAGATTTGCGTCAAGTTTCAAAACATGAGTCTTACTGTTTAGTTTTGTCCAAATCTTTTTGTTTCTATTATATTTGGGTTATTTAAGAGTCAAGTAACTCTTTTAGCTAATATTTGCTTCTGTTTTACTTCGTGTCTTTGTTTCGTCCACAATTCGTACGAATTTGCATTGCTACTCGCAAAATCATAATTGTAGTTTTGTTTTGCTTTGTTTTCAGTATATTTATTGATTCTTAAGTCTAAAAATTATAATTAGAGTGCACTGTGAAGGCTACTGACTTTGATTCGTTGATTTCAGTTCCTAAAGAACAAAAAAAAAGCAAATTGTGAGGTAAAAGGCTTAGTGAGCTTATTAGAGTGAAAAGCCTTGATTTTGTGATGCGAACCTCGTAATCACGTGGTCACGCAACCCACATGCAAAGACACCAATTCCTGGAAAGCCAAGTAAATCAGGTTTGATAGGAGTGTGACATAAAGATAACCTGTACCTAGGCACCAGCACTATTGGAAATGGAGAACCCCACCCAACGAATATTGATTCGCGAACGAGAAGTATAAGGATGATGCGACGAAGACAGTTGTTCTTTGATAAGTCGTTTTCAGTTCTTTAGAGAATCAAAAAAGGGAGATTATCCCACCAACACACAATGAGTGCAGCAAAGAAGTTTATTGATCTGAAAATTGCGTGACCTTACATGTTTGGTTATGTCTTTATTTATACTGACTCTAGATTTAAGAAAACCCTAATGGACCCCCCATAGGTGGACTTATATGAAGCCCACTTACAATTGACCCAAATAAGTAATAATAGCCCAAAAACTAAGAAGAAAATAATAAAAATAATAAAAATCCAAAAATTATCATGCTAAATATGCTAGAATCAGATTTTTCACCCTTAAGAAGTCCCAAAATAAATTAGGAGAAATTTGATTTGGAAAATTTGTGTTGCTGCCCCCTTGATGTCCTTGATTAGCTTGGATTTCCTTGTTTAACTTGGACAAATAAGAAAACAAATTTCCTTCTTTGTTGCTGATTTAATTACTTTCCTTCCTAAGTTAGGAAAAACATTAAATAGTCCTCCTCTCTTTAGGAATAAGATATGGCCAACTTCCTTACTTAATTAGGAGAATAAATTGCTGACTTTTTATCCTTATAGCTTTAGGAAAACAAGCCTAACAAGGCTGGTATTGGGCCGGACACATCAACCCCTTGCTCCACACGAATTGGGCTCTTCTTGGACCTGAACTAGATGAATTAAAGTCTGTCCTTCATGCTCCTTAAATGTTTCAAGCCCCTCTAGGTCCATTTTGCTCCATATGTTATGAACAAGCCCATTCAATGCTTCTTTAAGCTTCTTTGCCCTAGCTCTTGTGATTGGCCCAATTGGCACCTCCAATGGGTCGTTGGCATGATAACACTTGGTGTTGAGCGGATCCGCATCATCCCCTCTCTCTTCAAAAGGATTCGACCTCGAATCATCACCTACATCAAATAGAGTAAGATCAGAAACATTAAAGGTAACACTAACACATAACTCACCTGACAAATCAACTTTATAAACATTGTCATTGATCCTCTCACGGATCAGAAATGGCCCATCTCCTCGTGGTTGTAGCTTTGATTTTCTATGGGCTGGAAATCTCTCCTTACGCATATGCATCCAAACCCAATCGCCAGGCTGAAAGACAACATGTTTGCACCCCTTATTGGCTTTGGTCGCATACACACGATTCCTCTTTTCAATATGTTGCCGCACACTCTCATGAAGTGTTTTCACCACCTGTGTTTTACGATTACCATCCAGACTAACCCTTTCATCAATTGACAAAGGAATTAAATCCATTGGAGTTAAAGGGTTAAATCCATACACAATTTCAAATGGTGAAAATTTTAGTAGTAGAGTGCACACTACGATTATATGCAAACTCTATAAATGGCAAACAATCTTCCCAATTCTTTAAGTTCTTTTGAATGACAGCACGCAAAAGTTGTGTTAAGGTCCTATTAATTACTTCGGTTTGTCCATCTGTTTGGGGGTGACAAGTAGTTGAAAACAACAGTTTAGTACCCAATTTTCCCCATAACACCTTCCAAAAATAGCTAAGGAACTTAACATCTCTATCAGAAACAATGCTCTTAGGGACCCCGTGAAGCCGTACTATCTCCCTAAAGAACAAATCAGCAATGTTAGTTGCATCATCAGTTTTATGACATGGAATGAAGTGTGCCATCTTTGAAAACCTATCAACAACTACAAAGATGGAATCCCTACCCCGTTTTGACCTAGGTAAACCTAAGACGAAGTCCATCGAAATGTCTACCCATGGTTCTTTCGGTACAGGCAAAGGGGTATACAAGCCATGTGGTTGAGTCCTAGACATTGCTTTTCTACACGTTATGCATTTATCACATATGCGTTGCATATCTTTTTTCATTTTAGGCCAATAAAAATGCTCATGCAACACATCCAAAGTCTTAACAACACCAAAATGCCCCATGTGCTTCACGTACAAGCAATTCACGCATAGAACTTAATGGAACACACAAACGATTCCCTTTAAACAAATATCCATCAAGTCTATAGAACTTTCCAAAAGCCAAAGTTTCGCAAGCATCGTAAACATTAGCAAAATCACTATCATCCTTGTACAATTCTTTTATGTGTTCAAATCCTAGAAATCTAGCATCCAAAGTAGATAAAAGAACATACC
>Ga0325410_1000852_pt1 | contig 32627 bp, 10 predicted proteins | sample PopdelMetagenome_16_FD_206182 | JGI IMG/M metagenome (GOLD analysis project Ga0325410, IMG submission 206182) | Populus deltoides microbial communities from Bellville, Georgia, United States - Xylem-PdIQD-R3 | ecosystem: Host-associated > Plants > Phyllosphere > Stem > Wood/Secondary xylem...
AGTTGAAAAAATATTTTAAGATTGTGTTTCACAATCACGTTTTAAGGATGGTATATTAATTTTTTTTATAATTAATACTGTTTTATTAAAAACAAACTCAACCTAGTCATGTGGAATGAGGTTCCTGGTCTAAGCCCACAAACACAACCTAGAAATAAAAACAAAAATGAATTAAAATCAAACGAGAATGTTTTTTGAATTTGATGAAAAACATGAAGAACAAGGATGAAGAACCCGGAAACATGGGTTTGATAGTATACCAAATTACATAAAAAAAAAAAGCACAAAAACATATAAAACCATCATTTAATCAAAACTTTGAAGCTGGATCATAACAACAAACACCTAATTGATTTTATGCAAAAGATAAAGTGAAAGAGTTGAAGATAAAAAGAAAAAAAATAACATTAAATCAATGTTTTTAAACCATGAAGACCTTAGATTAATGACGACCAAGCATGCATTCATGCATATGTAAGAACCATCAATTGATCAAAATAACATAAAAATCGAAGACCCAAGGTAATATACAGCGTAAGAATGTTCAACATATAAATGTCAGCAAACCTAAAAACCTAACAGTAAAGTCTAAACCTAGAAAAATGCAATAAAACCCAGAAAACAAACTAAACCTAGCAAACAAAGCTTAAACATGCTTGAAACAACTTGTTTGAACCATCAAAACAAATAACAAACAAAAATCAATAGTAAAAAAGTAAGAAAAGTCCATGATGACAGCAAGCAAAAATAATATTATCTATGCATACACATGTTCTATTGATTGAACTTATTGTCTTGAAGCTTAAACAACTAGAGTTTTTAAACCTAGATTGATGGTCGACCCGGCTGAAGGCCCGAGTCACGAGTTTTACTCGGGTCAATTCTAATTTTTTTATAAATCAAAACGACACCGTTTTGGTTAAAACAAATAGTCAGCGGGTTGCAACCAGGTTTTTGACTAGGTCAACCCACAGATCACCCAAGTTTTTGACTTCCCTTATTTTTCATAAACCCAGCTCGGTTTCAATCTCGGGTCAACCAGGTCCGAAGTCGACCCGTTGGGTCGGGCTGGGCTGGGCTTTAAAACTATGTAAACAATATCCCTATAACTTCAACATACCAAGCAAGCTATCCTAAAATAATATAATTCACAACAACAACAAAACTTAACATAACTTGCAATGGCTTCACAAATAATTAACCAAACATTTAAGCATGCAAAACAACATAATACATTATCATATACCATACCATTATCACATTCTAACATATTAAACAAGGCAATCCAACAAAACTTGAACATATACAATTTATTTTTAAAGCATGCTTAAACATCTCAAAACAAGTATTTAATGGATTTTAAACTAGCAAATGACTTTAAAGGATGCTTAACAATCATCTTGAGCAGTAATTTAAAAGACAAAATAGAAAGGAGTGTATAATTATTGAGCTCCACCCCGTTATCAAAGTTTAAAAGTTTAACTTGTAAGAAGAATGTGGTTTTCTCCTCTTGATTTCTTGCTTCTTTCTTCTTAAATTTTAGCTTCTTTCTAATCTAGATTCCACCCTTTCTTTTTCAACAAATCAGTCTTTATAACTTTCCCTTTAATTTAGTTCTAAGTATCCTATTATTGTTAAAGTTTACCTTATAAAGAGAATATGGTTTCCTCCTCTAGATTCTTTGCTTCTTTCTTATTGAGTTTAAGCTTTTTTCTTATTTAGATTCCACCCTTTCTTTCTCAACAAATCAGTCTTTATAACTTTCCCTTTAATTTTATACTAGGTATCTTATTAATTTCTATGTATTTCTTTTCTTTTTTTTCTCTATGATTTTCTTTTTGATCCCCCTTTTCTATGTGTGACTTCTTCTCCTTTTATAGCACTAAAATGGCAACTGGTTGTGAAAACCACTTATAGGTTTGGAAGTAGTTTTTCAAAACTAAATCATAGGGGATTACTTCCTCTAATATGTGAGGAGGTCATTCTTCATTCTTCATTATCCTCTCTTCTTTTCTGTTTCCTTTCCCTTGGATGATTAACAAACTCTTAAAACTTTTATAAGAGGTTGGGAACCTCATAGCTGAAACATGGTTGATTGGAAGTGCACCTTCTATAAATTAATCATAACAAATAGAGGGCCATTGAAGCCAACTAAAATATAGATCTTGTAAAGGGGATGTATATCTAACATGGGGATCAAATTTCATCTGATTTGGAGGTCTAGAACTCCACATTCATTTAGTGGAAGGTGAGCCCTTGATTAACTTGAAACTACTAAATACAGGGGAGGCTGATCATAGACATGATGTTATTGAGTTTATTTAGTCAAATAAGGTAAAAATATGTGATAAGGATAGCTGATTCTTATAGAGAAGATGTTTCTCAGTCGAGTGGTGGTGGTTAGAGCTTTTGAGGTGATCGGAGATGCCATGTTCATTTGATTGAAGGTGACAACTCGATTAGCCTTCTCAACTCAAGAAGACAATAAAATAAGGATAGACAACATGTTATTCAGTTTCTTAATTAAAAGCAAGTGACATGTTATCTGCTTAAACCTTAAAAATCAAGGTTTTCTAATTAGGAATTTGATAAGTTTCAATTTAGTCATTGTTGTTTCAAATTCAGCTCAAATGTCCTTAATTAGGACAAAACTGATTAATTTTATGCAATTAGGCCCTTGCCAAAAATCAATTGAAACCCCTTAAATCTAGTGCCCTTTTCAAAGTTGTTCTTGTTTTCCAATTTGTTCTATTTAGTCTCCAATTAACCCTTAAACTTTTTTCTTCGATTTTGTCCCTAGAAAAGTTCAGTATAGCCCCTAATATTGCGCGCCTAATATTGCGCGCCTTTTACAGACATGTCTTTGGTCTTGAATTTCTTCATTTTGGCTTTTAATAAACCCTTAAACATTGATTTTCTTGCAATTACATCTCTGATTTCTTCCGATTAAGCTTGCAAATATTAAGTCATGTCCTTTAAAATTTCAATCTTCTCAATTATGCCCAAATTAAGCTTCTTAACTTAATTTTTCATCAATTAAGTCCTTAATAAAATTAATTTGACTTATTAAAAGTCTAATTAAGTCTTTGCACTTAATTAATTTTTTTAATTTTGGCCTAAATTAATTTATAAACTTAATCAAACCTTTAATTAGACTCATGATTAAATCAAATTAGCCTATTAAAAATCTAATTAAGTCCTTAGACTTAATTTTTATGCAAATTCATCTAATATTCACTTAAGTTAACCTTGAGTTTGTATTATCTTTCACATTTAGGTCCTTCAAGAGTGCAATTGAGTTTTCAATATTGTCAAAGATCTAGTTAAGTCTCTTCTTCCCTTGTTTATGCATGTAGATCCTTATTCAGCCTGTTCTTTCCAACTAAGTCATTTGTCTTCCTGTATTTTTATTTTTCATCCTTGTTATAACTTAATTTTTAGGTTTTCCCTAAATTTATCCTTTTCTTTTAAAATTCAAATTAAAAAATAAAAAAACTGGCAACTTGGAAAGAATAAACTCATAAAGGTTGCAGACACATAAAGAAACTAAACTAAGATTTTGGATAAAATTAAAAGCCTAATTGTACCTTATTGCACCCAAAATCAAAAGACAATGTAGATTTAAGGTCAAATTAAATAATTATTAGATGAATGTGTATAAAATTAAGTTTGAAGACTTGATTACACTTTTAATAGGCCAATTTGATTTAATCACATTCTAGTTAACTCGTTAACAGACATGCCTAATGTAGCGGTTAGGAATTTATAGCTTCCTCCATTATAAGTAATACCATTATTGGTATTGACAATGATACCATTATGAAAGCATAATATTCCTAAATTACCAGTTATTCTGTCAAATAACACAACAAAACACAATTCTAATTTATTAATATCTTAGGGTTAATCAAAATATATAATTTATCAATAAACCTATAACGATAATATATTTAGCTAAAACCTAAATTCATCAAATTAATGGCGAACACCTTTATTCATCAAATTTCACTATCATAAAAGATTTTTCAATCAAATTCATGTATTTCATAGCTAATATTATTATTTTATATGTAATTCGGTATAATATATAATTTAACCTAAATCAAAACTAACTCTTACAAAATATTTTTGTTAATTCACAATCAACAACAGTTCAAAATCATTGATTATTTTACAAAGTAACCTAATTATCAACTCAAATTATATCTAATTAACCTAATTTGTAATTGAAAATTACCCTAACATTCTATGAAATCAAATTAACACACATTAGCATAAATTGCATCAAATTGATAAAGTGAAAGTGTTCAATATACCTCTAAATATAGAATATGGGTGGTCACGGTGACCAATGGTGGTTGTTTTAACTAGAAATTGGCTTAAGCCCACAGTAGAAAGAGAGAAAGACGGTGATCTGGGTTAGAGAGAGATGGGTGATCTCATGGTGTTTTGGGAGTGTTTCGCGATGGGGAGATAGAGAGGGGAAGGTTGTTGATGGCAGGGAGAGGAGAGGTAGAGTTTCTTTAGAGAGAAGAAGAGAAAGGGGAAGAAAAAGGCTTTTTGAGTATTAATTTTGAATAAAGTCGCAGATGCCATATGCGACTCGTGTGTCACAATTACCATCTACAACTCATGAAATTATACTATATCCCCAAATATTTTCCCTGTTGTGTTACTTCACTAACACAATTAACTAATTAATGTCTTTTTCTAAGTGCAAAAGTATCAAAGTAATAAATAACCCAACAAGACCGGAGTTGATTCATAAAGAGGTTAAGGATATATAACCATAAAAAAATAAACAAACAAAGTTAAAGTGAGCTAAAAAAATATGATATTAATGTAAAGATTTAATAGAGATAAAACAATTGTCAAGGTTAGAGGATATACTAATGGTATTTCAAATAAGTATAATCCAAACTCATTTCATTACTCAACTGGAAACCACACACAAATAAGGTTTCAATCAACTAATTTTATCATTAATGACTCATTTTAAATTATTAACATGATCATATTTGTCATAACCCATTTATGGATTATTCCCCAAAATTCACTTTTTTTCAAAATAAAAATAAAAATAAAATAAAAGTTAGCAACGTGGAGAAAGCAAGCCGGGGAATACAACTGTAATTTTAGAGGAAATTCAAGGCCTAGTTGTACCCTATTATGCCCACAAATGGAGAAATAATGCAAATTCAAGGTAAAATTAAATGCTTATTGGACGTATTTGAATAACAATTAAGTCCAAGGACATAATTAAATTTTTAATAGGCCAATTTGATTTAATCATGGGCCAAATTAAAGTTTAATTATGTTTAAGAATTAATTTGGGTCCAACTGAAGGATTTAATTAAGAGCTAGAACTTAATTATACTTTAAAATGGTCAAATTAATTTTATTAGGGGCTTAATTGGTGAAACATTAAGTTTGGGAGCTCAATTTGGGCTCAATTGAGAAGATTGGAATTTTAAGACACCAAATTTAATTTTTACCAAGTTAATTGATTGAAATCAAGGGCAAAATCACAAGAAAATTAAAGTTTTGGGTCAATTAGTGGTCAAATTGAAGAAAATTGCAACCAAGGACCAATCTGGAAAAAGGCCAAACTATGGGAGCTTAATTGACAAAAATCGGGGGTGAAATTGAAGAAATTGGAAGTTTAATGGTCAATTAGGGGTTAAAGTGCATAAATCCAAGACCAAGAATCAAAGTGCAAAAGCCACGTAAATTTGGGGTTCAAATTGAAGTTCTTTAGGAGCTAAATTGCACTAAATCAAACGTTTAGGGTCAATTAGGGGTACAATTGAACAAAATTGAAAGCTGAAGGACTAAATTGAAGTTGGACAAAAATCCCTAATTTAACCCTAAATAGTGATGTTTTGAATTAAAAAACAAAAAAAAAACCAAATGACGCGTCGTTTAGTCACCATTAATTATTTTCTCTGATTTTTAGCCTAAAAGCTGTCTGGGTGGCTACTTTTCAGGTGCATTTAATGCCTTATATGTCCATCAAATTTAACTACTCATGAACCAAAATGATCACCTGACAACCCTCTATCCCCGGGTATGGCCCGTTCATTCTGAATGACAATATGGCGGCCCCGGCGGCCTAAAGTGACCACCTCATGCAGCCTTGAATTGTTAGATTTGACAGTTTATAGTGCCTACTTTGAACCAACGGTTGGGATCTTTCCCAACCGAATCAATGGCTACAATTTTTCTCTTGTGTAGACAAAATTAACCTTTTCCACCTCCTATAAATAAAGGTGGATTTCATGGCTTGAGCATAAAGAAAATGGAGTCTAAAATCTGCAAAAAACCAGTCATTCCCTGGTTCCCAGCCAATGTTTTCCTCTCTTTCTTCTCTCTTCACCGTGTCTTCAGCCCCTAAAGACTCCACATAAACCTTTCTCCTTCACCAACAGACGGTGACTCAGCATCCCTACAAGCCTAAATCCTCACCAACGGCACAACAGCCATCGCGAACTCCTCCTTCTCCCCTATGCAGATTTTATTCTTCTTCTTCTTCTTCTCTTTCCTCTGCCACTGACCGCCAACTCTTCCATCGTTCCTCGCAGCGACGCCGCTGAACCATAAGCTCAGCCTCCTGATCACGGTCGTGACCACTGCCTCTAGTAGTCTTCTCCTCCGCCCGTCTCCATCTTCTGTAACCATTTTGGTTACATGCAGAACATGAACTGTTCACGTTCTACAAATAATTCACTTATATGGTGGGTCGGACCTGATTTGGCCCACCCAAAAGGCTGGGCCTGGTCTGGCCCACCCCAAAAAGAAAAAAATATTTGTTGGGCCGAGATCGACCCAACCCAATCATTCTTGGGCTGAGTTTGACCTAGTTAGATGGGTTCCCCGGCCCACATATTTATTATAACATTATATATTTAAAAAAACAAAAAAATTCCAAAAAAATTCAAAAATAATTTTATTTTCTTAAATATTTTTCTACCAATTTTGCATAATATCGAGTTGTATTCGTACGCTGTAATGTACAAATCCGGTATTAAAGTACCTGGTTTCTTCCAAAACATTTTCTAAAAAATTTTCAAAAAATTCAAAAAAGTTCCAAAAAAAATCTTAAATAATTTAAATTAATTTCCTCTTTCAAAAAAAAAATTTGTTTTCATACATATAGCTAAATCTTAAAATGTTTTCCTAGCATATTTTCATTAAAAAAAATTACATCTTTTTCATGTTTTGAAAATTCAAAAAAAAATAGATATCATAACCAGTTTACGATAATTCATTAGGGTTTCACAAAAATATCAGAAACCTTTTTTCCAATCTTTTTTTAAGGTCCAAATGTAGACTTTAATATTTATGGAGTGTAAAATTACACGATAAAGTATACCCTCAGGTATTAAAGATACAAGGTGTAAATAAATGCGATGTTAAAATTTTGACTTTAGAACAGTTAAGACTTCATCTAATGAGGTAAAGACTCTCTCACGAAGGGAGATCTGCTTTAAACCTTTGAAAAGACCAACGAATAGAAACCCGACACAGAATAACAATCAAACAACAATGCAGCTTACCTTAGGTAGGGTGCACTGTGGGTGATGTGTCTTCCCCTTGCACAACCAGTCCCTTACCTAGACTCTCGCAGACCATAGGTTCCTAGTAAACCATAATACTAGGTGGTGACTCTTGAATATTAATCATAATTTTATGATTAAACCTAAAACCTTTTCATTTCCCAACACCACAATACCTTATCAAGAGGCACGATAAAAAGCATCTGTCGTCGCCAACAATATTAATTATTTTATTTGAATAATGCCAATACTAGTAAATGTTGTCAAGTATTCATGGTGCTAACTTATATCAACAGCAAATTGAGATCTTTTCATAGCACATGTGTTGATTATTTCTATAATAGGCTATGAAAGAATCAAGTATTTGTTGTGACAAGGATTGTACACCACAATTCTAGACTCACCGCTTAACAAGTAGGGTATTAAAATTGATTAAAATAACAATTATAAAACATGTTAATATCAAACTTTCTTGAATATAAATTTTAAAGTTCATGTTAAGTTTGAACTATATTTATTCTTCATCAAAATAAACAAAAAAATGCAGAGAGGTTGCTAGGTTTTCTTTGGAGGTGATCTGTGAAAGCTTGCCGGCATCATCTCTAAGCACTGCAACAAGCTTGGAAAGCTAGTGACCCTGCAACAAAGGAACAATGAAAATGTGAGGAAGAGTTACGAAATTCATCTAATGAAACAAATGATTAATATATGGAAAAATCCCTGCAAGCAAGGCGCTATAAAATCGCAAGGAGGGAAAAGCAAACATTGAAAGCAAAGAGTGACACTAAATAGGCAATGCTTTTGCAAATGGAAAAACATCTCCCTTCTATAATTCTTTTAAATGGCAGGCTCCTTATAATCATATTATCTTGAATTTACGTATTTGAAACATTTCCTCACCAATTTCCAAGAAGAAAAAACATATATTCATTGACTTGAAATGAAAATAACAACTACAAGCAAAAGGTTATAAACCAACCAAAAGTTCCTAAACATTCAAGTCTAGCTATGTAATCTCTTATAGAATAATTAAAACAAAGCAAAAAAAAATAATGATGTGTTATTTTTACTAACAAAATTACCGACGGAATAAATTTCATCAGTAAAATCGTTGGTAAATTGTGTTCACTGTTCATCATGTTAATTACAAAGGGAATCACCAACGAAAAATTCTGTCGGTATTTTCTAGAGAGTTCTAGAACTGTTCACTTCTCAATTGCACTGTTAATTATTGTTCTTTACAGATAAAATCACCGACAGATTGAAAAGTTGTCAGTGTTATTTGATGATTTTCTGAAAAATTTAGATTAAATTAAAAATTAAAATTAAATATTACATACGGAATAACCGACGGATTGAAAAGTCGTCGGTGATATTTGGCGGTTTCTGAAAATTTTTGATTAAATTAAAATTTTAAATTAAATATTCCAGACGGAATCACCGACGGAATGATTAAAAATATTAATATTTAATTATTCATCGGTAAAACGCCCAAATCCCTAATTTCACAACAGATCCGTCTCTTTTCTTCTTCTTCTTCTTCTTCTTCTTCTTCTTCTTCCTCTTCTTCTTCCCCATATGTAAAAAACATCAAAATTCATTTCTTTCACTTCTTTCCTCTCCTCAACCTCTTCTCTTCTTCTCTATGCTCAGGTATGTCTTCTTCTCCTTTCTTCTTTTTTATTAAATTCATTTCTTTCACTTCTTTCCTCTCCTCAACCTCTTCTCTTTTTCTCTATGCTCAGGTATGTCTTCTTCTCCTTTCTTCTTTTTTATTCTCAGTTTTTTTTAATTAGTATACTTTACGATTTTTTTTCTCTTCTTAGCTTCACTTGCAACTATATTAAGGTAAGATTTTTTCCTTTTTCTTTTTTTTTCATGTTTTTTTCACTATATTTGTTTTTTATTTTATTTTTAATTGTTTTTGTTCTCAATAATTGTATGAATGTTGTTGTAGGATTTTTTTTTCATATGAGATCAGTTTTTAGTTGATTTATTTATAGGATTTTTAAATTTTTTTCATATTTTAAATAATTATCGACGAAATTACATATGGTATTTTGCCGAGGGAAATACTGACGAAATAAAGCAGGTAATTTTTTTTTGCATGCCTTTTTCGTCAAAAAATCCATCGGTAATAATATTTTTTTTATTACCAACGGACAAAAACTTACCGACAAAAGATTCACCGACAGAGCTTGTCCGTCGGTGATTTTGTTGGTAAATTAATTATCAATCGAATGATAATACAAATACCGATGGAAGATACCGTCGGTAAATATAAAGATTGTGGTTTATTTGATTATTATTGCTAGCAGCCCAAGGAGCAGCTAGGAAAGAAAAAGGGCATTGAATCAAGGTAACAAACTTTTTTATAAGATAAAGGCATGTTTTTCTTTTTCTTTAGAGGTTCAGGTAGTCCATCTAGTGAATGAGATTGAGAGATGTTGCTGGAGATATCTTGCTCATGTATTCCACTGCTTGAAACTTTTTCAATGCTGCAGAGGCAAGAAAGAAAACGAAATCAAAATAGCACTCAACCAAATAAGAGACAAAGCAAGCAAACTAAAAAGCAAACTAAGAATGCATAAGTGATGGGTTGTAAGAGAATAGAAACATGTCTTTAATGTGTGACATCTTCTTACAGCAGGGATATTAGTTTTATGCCTGTAGCTAATTATAAGTTGGTAATTAAACATAGTATTAATTTTGTTCATGTATATATATTTAATAGTAATAAAAGTTTATTTATATGTAATATTCATCAAATATTTGATTAATAAACCTAGAGTAAAGATAAAGTTCATTAGACAAAAATATTTTGCAAAGAAAATTATAAAGTTGTTATAATTATGAGATTCTTATTGCAACAAACCATTGGTCAATACTCTATTAAGATTGCACATTAATTAGAGTTGTTGAGAGTGATACATATTATGTTTTTTCCTTTATAAAATGAAGTAATTGTTCTCATAAATTGAGATATGAGAGATATTTAAAATTAATATATAAATGCTTGTCAAATGACATACATATTGAACTGACCCGCATGAGAATTCTATATAGAGAGATCACTTGTGTCTATATAAATGCTCACATGACGGTTGTGTAAGTGATCCTTAAACTTGAAATCACTAAGTTATCTTATATAGAGAGTGTGATGTTTTGATCTCGCTACACGTTGTCTTAATTAAGGGTAACAAATAAACATATATTAGGTATAACATGAACTATATGAAGATAATTAAATAATCAATAGAGGATTCATCACCCTATGTGAATTAGAAAAAATATTTCATCTATTATCAAATAGTATTGATTGTAAATCCTTGTGCAATGTGGAATGAGATTTGTAAAGAGTTTCAAAATTTATTCAAATAATCAATGATTATGAAGTTAAGAACAAACATGATTTGACATAGTAGACATACTTCATGCTATAATGTTTAAATTGAAACATTGTTGATGAAAGGATAATAATTACACTAAGAAATTGGTCACTAAAAGGTTAAGTCAAACCATATATGACTTTTCTAATATTTAGAAGATCATGATAGGTTGTTAGACATTGTACTTGATCTTCAAATATAAATCAATCAATTGTTGAATTGATAATAAATTAATTAATTTAATGCTATTTTATTTAGGATTTCGATTTATATTTGGGCCAACTTATTAGGAAACCTAATAGGTCATACACATTAGAATCATTAGTCAGAAATTAAAATTGGATGATTAATCAAGTGTGACTTGATTATAAATAAGTTTTAAAAATTGAGGACTACAATATAATTTATACGAGGAGTTACAATTCTAGACTTAGAAAAATCAAATAGAGACTTGATTGAATAAATTTCTAAAAATAGCCTAAAATAATATATTTGATATTATTTAAAGGGCAAATTGATATTTTATCATTTATATGGTTTTTATGTTTCCCTATAATAGAAAGTTATGCTTTTATTTCCTATGGATGATGAAAAAGGTGAGTAGAGTACAATACTTAAATACTTAAAACACAAAATAAAAAAGTTAGCACTCTAAGATATAACAATCACTCTCTCCTAAAAAGGTTTAGTAGATCTCTCACTGGTGGTTCGTGTGGATTATCGTTAGAGACTAGATAATTAGAAGACTTGTAGTTTACGACAACCAAGCCTTTAAAGCAATTATTCAAAGCCAAAAACAATATTTGATTTTTAGGTATTCTTCACATAACCTTAAACAAACTCTAAATATGTTTAACGAGATCCTTGTGACTTCTGAAAAAATTTAAATTTACCATTTTCACTGCATCTATATGTTTTGGGAAACCCCAACAAGGGATCTTTTAAAAAGCTTAGTTGGAATTTCTGGCGAAGTTATAGCTAATTGTCAATGGCGATGACATGAGTTAGAGTATTTATTGCTAGAGTTGGTGGGCTACATGGAGAATGCAACTATGTACTCATTGTAGCAATGAGATGTTTAAGTTTTAAATATTTGTTTAGTGTGGAAGGTTGTTAGGGTTGCATGACAAGTCCTCCTCGAAGACTTCATCAAAGACACAATGATGTCATCGCGATTCAAAGCATAACTGAATAATCCAAAGCATAGCTAGAAAATCTATCTTGTTAAGTTTGTTCAGCATTGGAGGTGTGATAACATATGGATTATTGAACTTCTTTTCATAAACATAATGGTGTACGAATACACCAAAGAAATTCTCAGTGGATTGGAGAACTATAATGAAGTTTGTAACTTCTTTTTCCATTATTAACAACATAATCAATGAAAAATTTATGACCGATTAAACAAAAAATGAAAAAGGATTGGCATTAAAGTGAATAAACAATAAAACATTTAGGCTTAACAAGGTAAGCTAACCATGTAATAAGCAAACTAGTGATGTCATCTTGGTTCTTGTATATCAGATCCTTCTCAGTTCCACCAAGTTTTTTATTGCATTCATAATAGTTCTAGTACCACTATCCACTGAACAAATTAAAATCAACAATGAATGCACGTCATGTGAGCCTAAGATGATGTGCTGGGAAACAAAAAGGCAATGATGGTCTAGTTATGTTATAAGGCAAGAGTAATTAAGTAAATCATAGTTCTAAAGAGAAAAAAAGACGGCGATAAATTAGCAACAAACTAAACTTATGGTCATATGGGTTAATGTAGAGAAGAGACTTTCTTTGATTATCCTTTTATTTTCATTAATTTAGTCTTTAAGTTATAAAATAGTGTTGTATAAGTGATGGGTTGTAAGAGAATAAAAGCATGCCTTCGATGTGTAACATCATCATAAAACAACAATTAGCATTTTGTTCCAGTAGGGATCTTTTGAAGAAGCTTAGCTAAAATTTCTAGTGGAGTTACATCCAATAAGTCAGTGGCGAAAACTGTTAGAAATATTTAAAAGAGAAAAGGAAAGTATGGTGAAAGACAATCTCATTCGTATAAATATTACTCTCCTAAGAGGAAGTCCTAATGAACTTGGACTTACATTACAATACTTAACATAAGCATTTATATAGTGTAGGGATAACTCAAGAGACTCAAAGGGTAAATACATTATTAATACATTGCATAGAACAAATTAGAGGACTTTTTTATTGGACTTCAGAATTAATTCTAACACACTTATTTAATTTTGAAGTCTAAAAAATTATGAAATTTGGATTCCAATGGTGAATCACCTTGTCATGATTATTGCACCATTCTTATCTCTTGTTGATGATAAGAAATCTCAATATCTTCTCCCTAGCTTTCTTAACCTTTGGTTTGTGGAGGCTTTTCATTAAAACTTTATGAGATTATTAAGTTGCTACTACAGAGTTCACACAAGAAGAATTTATTACTACAAAACTTATCTTCTTACCTTAGCAATTTTATTTGCTTAAACATGACTTATCTAAGCCATTTTTCTTTTTTGATGGCTACTACCACATGCTTCATCATGGTTCTTTGGCTATTATCCATCTTCTCTTTAGGAAGATCTTTTTTTTCTTTTTTCATATGAGTGATCTTCTTAGTACCACACATCATCTCTTGTGCATTAAGTTGTCAACTTGCACTAAGCCCTTTTTGTATTTTTTTATCTCTTTTTTATGTAAGGTCTTAATTTTTTTATTGAGCTTCATCATCTTGCACCTTAATTTTTTCTTCTTTGGATGTCACTTGTTCATCCACACTTTCATCTTTTTTAAATGCCTCTACTAAATTGAACTAGCTCTGATACCATGTTAGAAATATTTAAAAAAGAAAAGGGAAGCATGGTGGAAGACAATCTCATTCATATAAATAATACTCTCCCAAGAGAGGAATTCTTAATGAACTTGGACTTAAATTATAATACTCAACATATTATTTATAAAGTGTAAGGATAACTCAAAAGACTCAAAGAATAAATACCATCATCAACACATTATATAAAAATAGCTTAAAAGACTATTTGAATAGACTTCAAAATTTATTCTAAAAATTGACATGGGTCATAACATTTATTGTTGGAGTTGGTGGGCTAGATGGAGAAGGCATCCCAGTACTCAATGTAGTGGTGGGCTGTTCAAGTTCTAGAGATGTGTTTGGCATGGAAAATTGTTAGGGTTATATGGAAATACCCTTATTGGAGACTTCATTGAAGACATTTCTTATAATGATGTCATAGCAATTCAAAGCACAACTAAATGATCCACAACATAGCTAGAAAATATTTATCTTGTTAAGTTTGTTCAACATTAGAAGTGAGATAACATATAGACTGGTGAACTTCCTATTATAAACATAATGGTGTGCGAATGCACCAAAGAAATTCTTAGCAGACCAACCAACCATAATGAAGTTAACTTTTTTTCCATTAGCAACAACACAATCAATGCAAAACCTATGACAACATGTCATTCATCAAATAAAAAATGAAAAAGGATTGGCATTGAAATGAATAAATAATAAAACATTTAGGTTTAACAAAGTAAATTAACCATGTCATATGCAAACCGGTGATGACATCTTTGTCCTTCCATATTAGCTCCCTCTCGGTTCCATCAAGCTTTTTATTGCATTCAGGACATCTCTAGTACCACCATTCATTAAACATATCAAAATCAATAATGGATGCACAACATGTGAACCTAAGATTTTGTGTTAGGAAACAAAAAGGCAACAATGGTCTAGTTATGTTATAAGGCAGGAGTAATGAAATAAATCATAGTTTAAAAAAGAAAAAAAGACAATGATAAATTGGCATCAAACTAAACTTATGGTCATATGGGTTCATGTAAAGAATTTCTTTAATTGTCCCCCTGTTTTCATTAATTCGGTCTTCAAGTTATAAAACAACGTTGGAGGATGAGGGAAAATGATGAACGTCTAAATGTAGTTGACCGAAGCTAAAATCATAAAGATGTCAGGCTCACATGAAACATCATTAAAAGAAAAGGAAAATTGTTTATCAAGATTGTATAACTTATTGTTGCTTATATAACAATGCCTTAGATCTATCGGAATTAAAGTACCAAAATGAAGCTGATATACCTTTTAGGTTTGGCTTACCTATTAAACATATAATCAAAGAGGTAAATAAATAGGAGCAAAAGACAATTTTTATTTGCTAGATGACGTTAAGATCGTGAAAGATAGGTAAACAACATAGGAAGAAAGGGTAATAATTCATGGGTGCATATTTTTTTTTATAGAAAAGTATGGATTGAGCTAAATTGCAAACCTTGGAACTGATTGACATGAAATTTAGTGAAAATAATGATCATATGAGGCTAAATTATGTAGATATCATCGTTATTAAAGGCTTGAGCATTGCCCCCCAAAGAGAAATGTGTAGTTCATCATCTCTGAAAAAAGATGGAGAGAACTTAGTAAGTAAAGTTATTTGCATTAAAATATGCAAGACAAATCCTTGGGGAAACTTTATATTTTCAAAAAGAAACTCTTTTTTGTGCTCCAAATTTTGCTCGTATACTAAAACTTGCTTAAGTGATTGAATACTCTTAACCCTTCAGAGAGCATTTGTATAAGAATTAAAAGCAACAATATAAGTCTAGTGTTTGAATTGAAAAGAACAAATGGAAAATGTATCATTAAAGAAAAATATTTAGGGAGTTATATGAACCTGTTAAAACTTTTGATCCTTTCCTTTTGGTTAGAACATATGCAAAGTCAATTAAGTTAAAATAATGCCTTTAAATCATAGATATTACAGAATCAATGGTTTTGATTTATGTGTTGGATTTAAGGTCAATAACTGTTTCATAGACAACAACAACACTCACAAATGTTGGTTCATAAGTGTTAAAACCCTAACTTTATAGTGAATCCCATCAACAATTGCTTCAACAAACATCTAAATATTTCTTGCTTTTGAGGGTGCTTGAATGATTCCACCTTAGACCAAAAACAAAGATAGAAAATATTAGAGAAATATAAAAAAGATGTAAAAAGTGCAACACCAATAACATAACACAAGCAGACATGCATGTGTGATAAGCATAAATTGCTAGGGAACATATGCAAGGGTAGTGTTAATAAGATTGAATAAATTGGCTAGGAAATAAAGCACATTTGAAGGTATTTGTTTTGTGAGATAAAGGGTAATTGCTCTTAAAGTTACGATATAAATATTCTTGACAATTACTAAAAAAAACATTTAAAGTTGTTTGGTTGTCTATCAAACTTGGAAACCCAAACACGATAAGCTCTTGGTCACAACAAAGGGTAAAAGGTGAATTTTTATATGCTTGGATAAACACAACCATGTTCATGTAAAAAAAGGAAAATAAATTAGAAGGTAAGAAGAAAACATTATAGAATTAAAAAATGAACCTCAAAGATTTAGGAACATATATATATATATATACTAATAACATTGCTAAGATTTCAAAAAACAATTATGGAAAAAACATGTTCATGATAAGGATACGAGCATAGTGACATTTAAATTAATTAGCATGGTTTGAGTAAGGAACAAACTTTTTTTTAAAAAAAAAAAAAAAGCAATCATTTGGAGCATATTAGGATGAAAGGCTAACTATGCAAAAGGTTAACCACACATCTATGTACTTAATACCAAGTTGATAACATATTTATAGATGATATTCTTTGCATACTCAAAAGGTATCCCACACCATTACAAGTGATTATTTTAAGGTCATTCTTTGATGTAACCTTAGAAATAGCAACATATAAATGCTAATGTGTGAAAACTTATTCTTTGAGAAAAACTTCACGATTCTCAATGATTGGCCTAGTATCCCATTGCCATTACAAGTGATTATTTTAAGGTCATTCTTTGATGTAACCTTAGAAATAGCAACATATAAATGCTAATGTGTGAAAACTTGTTCTTTGAGAAAAACTTCACGATTCTCAATGACTGGCCCTAGCTTTTATGTATTGTTGTGGCATAACATGGTATAATAGGAAACTCTCGTCGTTTAATTGTGAATTGACACTTTTCATCATTGGTAGAGAACACAATTCTTGAAATGAAGACATGGCTTTTAATATTAAACCCTGCCATTATAGTGTGATGATAAGCCTTATTTCGTTACATAAACCAATGTTGGATTTAAGTTGCACGACAACATGATTGGAGTTTTTATTTTCAATACTAGCATATGTGAATGCACATCATTGGGCGCAAGTTGATTAATAAGCTCAACTGGATATAATAAATTAGCATTATTGGCATCCTCCAACGATGTGCAAACACATTCAGTGCTTGGGTAAACATATTTATCTCCTAACAACATGTCAAAAATGAAATTGTTAATTTCATTGACAAAGACATTTTTGATGGGATAGGGTCTGAATTTGGATCTAGAATTAGATCACTTGGGATTTTGATAAACGCTGCATCGCAATCACTTGGAACTGATAAGTCACACGTATCTCCATTACCTATTATAAGGATTTATTCATTCAGCAAACAAATTTAATTTGTCTTTCTCATCATCACTAAGCCCATTAAATGAAATGCATATATTCTCTTTGAGTGTGGGAACATTAAATTTTGGCTAAAATAATGAGCTACTAAAAGAAGCATGGACAATTTCTTCCTTTATCCCTCTAGATATAACTAGTAGGATTTGTCTAATGTCCTCATCTAATATAATTGATTTACCACCAAATAGCTTATCATAAAGAGTTGCATCACCATATACAAGGACATTATGTAATGAATGATCAAACACCACAAAACAACATTTGTATTTTACTGGAGCCTTATCCTAAACAATAAGAGATGTCATATAAAAGATTCATATGAGAAATATGTTTTTCTTAATCTAACATGATGAGTTCTTAGTCACTATAACGGGAATTTCAAACCTTGAATGTGTAATTCGACCTCTTGATAAAAGAAACAATGTAATTTCACATAAAGCAACAACAAACACAATCAAACCTTTGACCTAACTCAATAGATTATTGTATGCCACATCTAATTTATATATTTTCTTTTGACATTTGTCATAACCCAATTTTGAATCCCCCAAAATCATTTTATAAAAAATACATATTTTTCTTTTTTTATTCAAAAATCCAAAAAAATTTAAAATTTAACATTTAAAAATATTTTTGGGACACAAAGAGATAAGCTCTCAAGCTGTGACAGACTAAAATGCCAGAAGAATAGCTAGATTAGAGATATTTTGATAAGATGAGATAAAGAAAAAAAATTGAGGTTGAACTTGACCAAAATCAGAAGAATTAATTAATCTAAGGATCTAATTAAACTTCTAATAGGTTTAATTGACTTATTTAAGGACTTAATTAAAGAAAAATTTAGTTTCAAAGAGAACTGGGCAAAAATCAGAAGAATTAATTAAGTTTAAGGACTTAATTAAACTTCTAATGAGTTTTATGGATTCAATCAATGACTCAATTGAGGAAAAATCCAGTTTTGAGACCTAATTTAGATCAATTTGCAAAAATTAAAAGATTAAGGACATAATTGAAACTTGAAAATGCTAAGTTGGTGCAATCAAGGGTTCAATTGAAAGAAATTTGAAGATTAAAGGCTAGTTGAGGGTCAAATTGAAGGATTTTAAAACCAAGGACTAAATTGCAGAATGCACATGAGTTCGGGGATTGAAATTAATCCAATCATGGGTTAATTTGAAAGAAATTAAAAGTTTGATGGTTGATAGGAGTTAAATTTTATAATCAGGAAAACAAGGACTAAGTTGTAAAAGACACTTAAATTAAAGGATTTAAACAAAGGTTTTCAGGGGTGCAATTATAAAAATTAAGAAGTTTCAGGGTCAATTGAGGATACATATGTTAAAATTGGAAGGACGAAGACTAAATTGAAATTTCCCTAAAATCATATTTAAAAACCCTAATTTTTAGGGTTTAAATGAACAACGTGTCACTTGCACTTTAATAAAGAAATAAGTGACACGATGTTTGGTTCTTGTGTGAAGTTCTTTAGCCGAGAAAGTTGATCGAGATGCTACCTTCAAGTGAATGAATGTATCTCTGACCACCTTCGAGGCTCCAACCACCACCATTCAACTAAGAAACATTTTCTCTACAAAGATCGACTACTTCTATCAAATTTTATATTTCATTTACTTCAATGAACTTGATAACTTCTTGTCCCTAATTAACCACTCTTGCATTGGCAGATTCAAGTTGATCGAGGGTCAACCTTCTAATAAATGAATGTGGAGTTTTGGACATCTAAATCAAGTGTGGTTTATTCCTGATGATAAATATACATAAACTCTAGAAGTTTTAGGTTTAGCAACGATATGTTTATAGCTCAATCTCCATAATGATCTTGACAAAGTACCCAACCCAAATCATCTATGACTGAAGAAAAATTCACCATGACCGAATAAACTCTAAGGTTGTTTTCTTATATTTGATTTCAGTTTACAAAAGGATAAAAAAGGACCAGGCACCACCTATTTTAGGGAGAAAGGTTTTGGAAGAGAAGTTATAAGATTCTTCTATAAAACCTTTTGGCAAAACCACCATGGTTTTGCAATTTCTAGTTTTGGTTTGCTTATAAAAGGACATTTGTTCTTGAGTAGAAAGAGGTGAAAGGGGAAAGAAAGAATTAATCATAGGGTGAAAGAAGAGAGAAAACACATAAAGATTAAGAGGAAAAACCTGATAGTTGATTAAGAGAGAAGCTACAATAATTGTGTGCTAAGATGAGAAAAGAAGGAAGAGAATCAAAACCAATCTCACATTAAAAAGAATCTGAAAATCAAGAGGAAAGAAGCAAATAACCCAAAGAAGGAGTCAACATTCCCCTTATAAGGCATATCTTTAACTTTGATAGGGGTGTAACTTAATGAGTACACCCTCTCTTCTGTTTGTCTTTTAAATCTATGCTTAAATGTTTATTGTGCACCCACTGTGATTGTTTTGCTAGTTTAATATGTCATAGATGCTTGTGCTTAGATAATTAGTTATGTCATAATTTAATATGCTCATATATGTTCATGTTTTGTTTGATGCATATGTTGATGTTTTAGGGTTGGTAATATGATGGTATAAGTTAGTTTAAAAAACAACTTAGCATTTTATATGTTTAGGTTGATCATTTTTATTTGTTTTTTGGATTTAATGCATTAATATTTGATTGGTCATATGATGACTATTAATTTGTTTTCCTAGGCATGTTGTTGGTCTTTTTGCAAGTAGTTTTCATGTTTTGTTAATTAGGAACAACTTTGGTCTAGTGTAATAGTATTAGAGGTAATTGACTGTCATTTGAAGTTATGTGTTGGATTTGATTCATATACAGTGTTTTCTTTATGTGTTTTCAAGTTTTTTTTTATGGTTCAAGCAAGTTATGGTAAGTATGTTTGAGCTATAGTAGCAAGGCTTAGGTTGTCTTATTGGGTTTTAATGCTTTTTTTTTATCTGCATTTTTCTAGGTTTGCATGAATTTCTGAGTTTTTGTTCTTGAGTGTTGTTCAGCTAAAATTTAGGTTTTCTTATAATTTGATGTTTTTGCCTCCTTTGTGAGCTTCAAATGAATCTCAAACCTATGCATGAGTGTTCTATGTCATTTTCTCTTCCTTTTATGACATTTTTTAGATCGATCGATCTTTCTTAGCTTGAATGTTGGGTTTAAGGTTCTTAGCTATTGGGTAGATTAATGAGAATCAAGACCTTTTGTTCTATTATAATACATGATTAAGCTTAATCTTTTTTTTCATCATTATAAGCCTTTCATTCAATGTAATTGGGCTTATATTGCTTCTTCAATTTATAGGTTCATTTATTGTTCTTTATGTTCTCAAATAAGATTCAAACAATTTCTTCATTTGATCTTCTTTCCTTCGTCCACTGGTTTAGGTCTTGTTTTTACGCTGGGAAGCACAACCATGTAGGATGTGTTGAGTTCATTATTTTTTTTAAGGTTGTGTTTGGCATGCTCAAAATTTACCAAAGGAAAAATGTAATTTTTTGTCTTTAAGGCGTTTGCCAAACATGCCTTTAAGAAACTTTTTAAGCCTACGACTTTTAGCTAAGGGCATGGTTATTAAACATGCCCTAGTGATTTTTCCAGCACTTATTTGTTTTTTCTTTTTTTGTGCTTTTCAAACAAAGCCCTTGTTTTTTTTAATTAATTTAATTTTGTGCATTCAAAGGACTCATTTACAATAAATATTTTATATATCTTACTTTTAGCTCTTTATTTATTGAATATTTGGGATTTTGACCTTCATACGAGGTATTTTATTAATATTAAATAAACTAGTTTCTTTTCACAAAAAAAAACAAATAATAAAATTTTTCTTTCAAACAAATACATTTAAATATTTTAATTGCATATGGCCAAGTTTCTCAAATAAAAATCATATTGCATTAAAAAAATACATGGCATGATTTAGCATTTTTTTAAAATACAAAAAATTCAAGAAAAAATAATTTTCTTTGTATTTTTGCATGTATTTTTATATTTAATAGCAAGTTTATTAAATCCATGAGAACTTGGCCTACATTTCAAAAACACTAAAAATTTATTTTGTTTCATTTAAATATCTGAGATTATAAACTTATACGTAAAACATATTCTAGATATTAAAAAAGATTTTCCTTTTGTTTTGACTATAGAATGACTAAGTTTGACCCATAAAGTCATAGTGTATTCTACTAGGGTGGATCAACTTTAACAAATAAACAAGTCAACGGTTAGAAAACACAACAATATCTTAGAAAAAAAAAAATAAACAATGCAACTTACCTTAGGTAAGGTGTTTTAAAGGTAATATTGTCTTCCCTATACATAATTAGTTCTCTTATCCAGACTCTGAAGACCAATTAGGGTTCCTACTGACCAAAATACTATGTGGCAACTCTCTTTTTAACTAATAAAGAACAAGAATCCCTTGTTCTTTCCACTCATATCTGAGCATCCCGATACGAGATGATGACCATTGCGACACCACACACGTGCAACAATCTTGATTAAGCAACATCTTGGCATTAAAGGCTAGGATATAAGATTAACAATGTCATAATTAAGCTCTTCCCTCAACAACCTATTTCTTATCTTAGATACAACTATCCATCGGGCATTGAAAGTTGATGCTCCTTTAAAGATGTGACAGATATATTGAAAAGCAACTCGAGTTTGTAAAGAACATAATTCTTTAGCTCATTAAAAGACATTCACAAATTAGCCGTGTTGAATATAGCCCTAAAATATGTGACAATTTCATCATGCATTGAGTGCTAAAATTGCTTCACAAAAATAATAATGCTCATAAAGAGTTGCCTAAGATATATGGATATAGTTGTTGTAATTGCTTCATAAAAAGCTTTATACCATTCTTTATTGTCCCTTAGAAGACTAAGGGTCTTGTAAACATGCTGGAATATCGGATAAATAACCCTATAAACCTTTCTTAGATCCTTATAGCTAAAATCCCCTTTGAAGTGGGTCAAAAGAAATTTAAGATAATATAGTACTCTAGCTGCGGGGTGAACATATGTCAAATCCAAAACTGAACCGTTTATGACTTAGGGATGCACTCTTACTATCATGCATCTCGAACAAATCTATTTAGAAAATAGGCGTAGTAAAGACCTTATGCATCTGAATCAACATTATTATGCTCAAACCATTTTGTTAGCATTATCTTGTTAATATAAGGCCTTCTGAGGACTGATTACAATGGTTTATTGCCTAAAAAAATGACATTTTTCTTAAGCAAAATATGGACCTGTAAACACTCAATTGGAGGATTTTTTGAGTTGATAAGGAATTATAAAAAGCATCATAATGCTTCATACATGCATATAAATCAATAATTTAGATAAGTTTTAATTTCATCATTATTTTCCTTCTTAACAAACATCTTACATATGTATGATCCTTTACTAAAATATTTAAAAACATATTTAATCAGCATTGATTGACAATATATCTTAATATTGATTTGAACGTTGTACCTTGGTAAGAAATTCCTATTATATGGTATAACATGGTTGTTGCATAGCTCAATATTGTTTTTGAGGATTAAATGGCCTTGTTGTTCATGATTTATATAATAGGTAAATCCATTTTCATCAAAGACAATGTTGTTTTCAAACTTTATCGAAAACACTTAGAGCATTTGCCTTTTTTTTTTCATGCATTGAGCTTTGGGTTTGAATGCATGGACTGTGTAACATAAAATTTGAGACAATATTATAGCATACTAGATTAGCTCCTATATTAGAAACATTAGTTACAATAATGGAATTAACATCCTCAGAATTATACACTTTAATTCAAAGTCAAACCAATAAAGAAGATGATCATATAACAATCCTATTTTTTTAGAATTCAATCGTGTAAGCATCTAGTAATAACGTGTAGGCAAAAAAACTAAAGAAGAAGGAATGAAGAAATTGATAGACGTGCATAAATAAACAAATGAAATCCAAAAAGAATTATGCCTGCAATTGTATAGCCAAAAGACTTTTCTAATTTGGTGTAGGTAATCATATCAGTAAGTTGGCACAAAAAACCCTTGTCGAAATGTTGGGCTTATCTTCTTATTGGTAGGGCCTACCTTTACGAAGCTATCTCTAAATCTTAGGCCAATTAGAGTTACATGTAAATATGATGGAAAGATTTGGGTTACTATAAGCCCTATATATAGTCATGGCATCTTAGTAATTATTGATCATATAGTGTGAATTGTCGATTAAAAAGGAGGAAATGATAACATTTCAGTGACATTCTCCCTAACATATCCTAATAGAAAAACTTCATGTATGCCTTTATAAACCTTCATTCTTATATCATTTTGAGTTGCTCTAATATAATCAAGGTGGTCTTCTTCAATACTATAAATGCATCAACAAAAACTATTGGTATAATCAACCACCTTTAATAAGAGTATTATCATCCCTTTCATTTTCATTAATAAGATAAGCATTGAGCTCTCATCAAAACCTTCAATCATTTACTTAATGGTCGATGTTCTTAGTTGGGAAACACGATGTTGCATTGATAGCCATCATCACCATAAGGGAAAAGAAAAGAAAAGAAAAGAAGGTATTGCAAAGCTATATATTTGGGGTAGAGCTTGGAGACATGCTTCAAAAGTCGTAGGCAACTTTTAATGATCAAGTCACGCTTAAAATGAAATCATCTCAAACAACCAATCATCTAATGTCATTCTATAAAGGATCATTATATTGACGTGAATCATTATCCTTTTTGCCTAGCGAGAGCAATCTATAGTTAAGATGATCAACATCATAAAGTCTTTGCTTTGCATTTCTAAACACCTTAACCAGCTCATTGATTTTATCAAACATCTTTATAAGTTTATGCATGATGCTTTCGTCTAAAGAAGATGGTGAGTCATCACTATAAATGGAGCAAGATGACATGCGACTTTATTGTTATTATCATATACATAGAGTTAAGAGAATTTTAGGGGTTAAACATCATTTGATAGTAATGATCCCATTAAATATAGTAATGACCATTAGTTTTAAAGACGTATAGTTCAAGTCATATATTAACAAAACTATTAAGTTTCATCCCTATTGATGTGAAAGAAAACATCAAGTTATATACTTGAGCATTGGTCCAAGAGTTTTTAGAAAAAGGTTCCAATACTTGGATTGAGGAGAATGTCAAGCAATGAAGGTGTTGGGCATAGAAGCGAGATTTGATCGTTTGAGTAACAGAGTAAAAAAGATAGGTATTACTTTGACGCATTTCTGAACCCAAAAACAAGCATTGTAATTTGGCATTTAAATGTTTTGTCTCCAAAATCAGTGTAGTTATAAGATTCACCTGAGAGTGTCTCAACAAATTATAAAACTGTAAGAACGCATGGATAAAGATATACAAGGGGAAAAGAGCAAATAATATAATAGTTTGAACTAAGAAATGAGGGGAAGAATTGAAATAAATGCATTAATCACTCACAATCTTTTTTTTCTGTGATATTCATGTTGGCCAGATGTGGGTCAAAGATGTGGAAGAACATCGGGAGCTCGATCGCTAAGAAGGTCAAAATCAATTGGATGTTGATCACTAAATGGTGGAATGTTTGAGAAATTTTATTCAGGCGATCACTCTTTAAAAGGTTCATCAGTATGCAACGCTTGAGAAGTATTTGATGGGGAGGATGTATTACTGTGTTTGAAATTAAGTTGTCTTTGCATATTGGTTGATCCATCAACCTAGACACAAGAGACAAACGCAGTAGGCGATGTGGATGAAGAGCCATCATGTGATTGACCAACATTGTGGCATAATTATGAGGTGGAGTTGTAAGGCAAAGTCAGTTCATGGCTGATATACTAAAATAGCTGAAGTCTTTGACAATGGCTAGTCATAATAAAATATCTATAATTGAGTGAAAAAGCAATGGGAGAGCGACATTAAAAGACTGTGTGCCTAGTGGTTAGAGTAAAGGATTTAAAGCTGCAGGTTTGAAAGAGAAAATAAATAGGAAAAGAGTGATTGGTCAATGACTTGAACAACATTGAAAAACCTTGAACCAATCCTAAGAATTTTTTTAAAAAAAGTTTATGAATACATTACATAGTAAAAAAAAAAGAAGCAAGGTTTGATGTGCCAAAGCCAGGAAAAGATTGATCAGTCAATGACTTGAACAACATTGAGAAACCTTAAACCAATTTTGAGCAACTTATATAAAGAATAAATCGATTAACATGTTATATAGTAAGAAAAGAAAAGAAAAAAAAGAGAGGAAGGCTTGATATCCTAAAGCCAACATATGAAGAATGGTTCATAGTCAAATATTAATAGCGAGTAAATAGATTTAAAGTAAACATGGTAGATTTTCATAACATAAACACCAAATATTCTAAAACAATTACCAACAGGAAAAAAATGAAAAAGACAAAGAAGCAACTCATCGTGTTTAATTCTGCTATGATATAGTTTGCAGAAAGCAAAATACAGCCTAAAAGGAATCGAATGCAAGCATTTAACATATCCAAGGAAAAAAAATTAAAAACAAAAGGTGTGTACAAAGTCAAAGCAAGCAATTAACAAAGCATGAATGGTCGAAGATTTGTAAGCGACTAACCTATCAAAATCAATTGTGTAAAATTTACAGATCAATATTAAACATGTAACTTAACATAATATGGGAAGCACAAATAAATACCTATCATCACAAGCCTAAAGCATGTAATTAAGATGACAATCCAAATAGAGAATAAAAAAAAAGCAATGAAAACGTAAGAGAAAAAGGCACAAACCTTAACAAAGCAAGGATGGATGAAAAGTAGCCGTGAGAATGTGCTCGAAAAAGACTGATGGTTGACAATTTGCATATAAAAAGGAACTAATTACATCAAAAGAACACATCAACAATTGAAACGGATAAAAGGTTTTAACAAAATATTGTTCGTATTCATATCAAGCCATGCTTAGCAAATGGAAGGTAACTGTGAAATAACAAAAGGATAATAATGTAAAGCATGAGGCAAACCGAGGCATATCAACAATCTAGAGGGATAAAAAAAGCAACGTCTCTTGAAACCATTACAAAGCGTGTTGGCTGTGAGAAGAGCAACGAAAAAAACTTGGAAAAGCAAAGGAAAGCCAATAAAAAAAGTCAAGAAAGCACCAAAAGCTTAAGGCACATCATAGGTAAAAAATGCTAGCCAATGTATTCCAAACATAAGACAAAACAAAGCTAGGATAAAATGATGATCTAAAAAGACTGTAATAGGTTGTCAATAACTTAGTTAACAAAACCGACACCACAAAGAGAACTAAACAACTAAAAGATATCAGAAAAAGCAAGACACCTTACAAATAACATTAACTAAGTAAAAAGTGACCAAACCCTAAACATATAAGAATAAATACAAGCAGAACACACCCAAGACATCAAAAGGTTTTCAATTAGAACATGAACCGTAACATATAAAAAAATAGTTAACAAAAAAATAAAACTACCCAACATAAGCAACCAGAGATTCGACAATCAAGTTAATATATTATTGTCAGCAAGAACAAAGCACAATAGTGTTTACAAATAGAAACTCCTCAAAGTAGCTTAATGCATGAGAATCAACACAAAAACAAAAGGAGGTTGAAAAAACAATGAGGTAGTTAGACCATAACATAAGGAAACCAATAAAATTCATGCATGTCAAAGTAAAATATCAAATGAAAAACAACCTCAGACAACATGGCAATGAATAAGAGGGGAAAAAAATAGTAAACACGTCAAGATAAATAAAGAAAGTATAGAGGGGGAATAAGACAATGTAACAGCCTAACAAAAGAAGCCAATGAAATCAGAAAAGACTTCGGTTTAATAAGCTACCATAGTCCATAAAAGTCTACTAATACATGTAGAAGTGATAGTAAAACCCTTAAAACTCAAAATAGAAACCAAAAATTCTCAAAGGCTAATGCACATAGCAGTCACAAACCACTGGAAAACAAAGGAAAAGTAGTTAACCCCTGGTGTTGACAATGCTAGATCCTAAATCTTTGTTACAATTATTAGTGAAAATCATAGCCCTGTGAGTGGAAAGAAACCTATTAGTCCTTTGAGTCTTATATTTAATAACCAACGGGGAAGAAAAGAAAGACCTAAAACAACTTGTAATGGCCAACAAACAAGTAAAATACATACGAACCAATAAGGATAAAGGATAAAGCCATATCAAACCAAGTCAGCAAGCATTATTATGAATAGTCCATTAAAAAGAACTGAAACACCACATTCTTAAAAATACATTTGGAAAAAAGGAAAAAAAACATAAATAATTTTCAAAATTTAAAGTAATGTATATGAAATCTCCTTAAATGCAATGGCTCATAAACTGATGACTGCAAAAGAGTTTAAGAATGCAAAGTCATCTAACAAAGAAAAAATAACAAACCTATTATGGTTCCACCAACATCATGACTCATAGTAAACAAAAGTAAGAAGTGAAGTCCCCCACTCAAACCACACCTTCATTTCCATTCCTTTATAGATTTAACATAAACAATAACAATAATAACATTTTCTTTCTAATGGGGGTTGACCCCTCAAGATGTTGTCATTTAGGTGCGAAGACAACAATGCTTTTCCAATAAATAACCAAGAGAAACAACAAATCACATCTTGTAAAAGCATAATTAACTTGAAAGTGTCTTTTGAATTCCCTAAAACCCATCTCTTATCTTACCCTTAACATTTCTTATTTTCATAGAACTATCTTGCATGTTAAAGACACCCAATATACATAAATAAGGGAAACAACAACTTGTTGAGGCAATCAAACGAGGTAGCCTATATTGTTTCATAACTTCTAGGAAAAAAAACAATAAATGAGGTGTACAAACATGGCCTAGTGGGCTAGACACTTGCTGCCCTCATTCCTTGCATCATGGAAGCCAACTTTAGAATAAAGCAAACACACGTAGGACATCGTAACTTGATGTAGTTGAGGGTGTGATAATAAAGTAAAAAAAAGAGGCATGTAATATCATGCTTAAATAAAAAAAGGTCTATTTGAACACTTTTTATTTGTAATAATACAAAGAAAGGTGGTTACTTATACAATGATGCATAATAGAAAGTCCAAAACAACAAATAGAAAACTTCAACATGACATTTGTGTAACACATGTAAACAATTTCAACCATAAAAAAATGAACCTAGAAAAGCAGCCAATTTAAGCATACAACAATCATGAACTTGCAGCACAACACAATGACCCAAGGAGCAAGTACGATCACAAAACAACAAATTAGAAGGAGACAACAAAAGGAAAGAAAAGGGAGCATAAAAACCAAGCAAAAACAAAAGAAGCAACGATATAGAAAACACAAAGAGAGGCACAAAAAATGTATGTAAAATCAATAGATAAAAAGATGTTGGCCCATAAAATACAAAGAAACAAACTTGTTATAGATTACAAAAACCACGAAAGCCCATCCAAAGCTAAATTATGTCAACGTACACCTACCAAATGAGCAACATAAGAAACCAATTAGCAAATCCAAAGCCAAATAATAATTAAAAAAAATGCAGAAAGCAACAATGTGCAAACAGGGAAAAAGACCTAAAAATAAAATTGTAGTAGCTCGAAACCAATTAAGATCCTCTAAAACCTAGACAAAACAAACTAAAAAAGATAGACTTGGGAAAATTAGATGGCAAAAGGTCAACACAAAAACACACGTTAAGAGTAAGCACAATAAATTCCAAGAACATAGACAAACAAGAGGAAGCACACACAATAAAAGTAGGAAAAAAACTCACCCAACACACTAGAAAATCACCAAACAACAGCTTGAGAAACGACCTCCCATGAGAAAAAGGAAACAAATATGCTTATATACCCCATCATACCCCCTAGAATTGAGGATAAGGTTCGAGGGAGAGAGAAATATCGAAACCCAAGAAAGGAAAAACAACTCTCCTTACAAGTGTTCTTGTCACTCTCAAAAGGAAGTGACAGAGGCAACAAAAAATATGTCATGTGAAACGGGGGGGGAAAAAACAAAGGAAACCAAAAAGTAAAAGGGAAATCAAAGAAAGGAAATAGAGGAACCTATCTGGTCAAAACGAAGCTCAATTAGACAATTCACTAGTTACATGCCTCGCGCGATGTCGCGGGTTAATTATTTTTTGCATTTTAAAAATAGCCAAGATCTAAAAGTGTTAGGTTTTTTTTGCAAAGTTATACCCAAGAGTCTCAGGTCTGGTTGCAACGCCTGATCCAAGAGTAATGTTTATAATATTAATAATAACATTAAACTTGGGTTAACCCTTAGCATAAAAGTGTCTGGACTGCAATACCAGACCCAATAGCATTGGACGTGGGTCTGGCTGCAAGGTCGTGTCATAAAAGTGTGATAATTAAATAGATTAGTTACAAAGAAAAAAAACCAACAGGAAGAAAAAAACTAATGAAAAAAAATATATATGAATTAATTGGGTTAACCCTTCAAATTAGGTTAACCCATCATACCTTAAATTCGCATCATGAAAGTTTGATAATTAAAAAGAAAAAAACAAATTAATGGGTTAACCTAGAATTAACTGGGCTAACTCGTCAAACCAGGTTAGCCTGTCAAACCCGGAATCCGTGTAATGAAAGTTTGATAACTAAATAGAAAAAAATTTAACATTAACAATTTAAATTAAACGAAAAAAATTAATTAAAAAAACAAAAGGCATCAGCCTTTTCACTATGGACTGCAATGTACAGTCCACAGTCAAAGGCATAAAAAAAAAACTAAAGACATTAGCCAAGAACTACTTAGAAAAAAATTTAACATTAATAAACTAAATTAATTAAATAAAATTAATTAAAAAGAAAAAATAAAAGAACAAAAAACCTCTAAGAAGAAAAAAAACTAAATAGAAAAAAATTTAACATTAACAAACTAAACTAAAAGAAAAAAATAATTAAAAAGAAAAAAAAAGCAAAAAAAAAAAATTCAGGTTAACTCGTCAAACCAAGTTAACCCGTTAAACCCGAGATCCGTGTCATGAATGTCTGGTAACTAAATAAAAAAAAAAGTAAACATTAACAAACTGAACTAAACAAAAAAATTAATTAAAAAGAAAAAAAATCCGGGTTAACTTGTCAAACCATGTTAACCTGTTAAACCCAGTATTTGTGTCATGAAAGTTTGATAACTAAATAAAAAAAAAATTTTATCATTAACAAACTAAATTAAACAAAAATATTTATGAAAATAATAAAAAAAAAATTAACAGGTCAACCCGAAATTAACTGGGTTCACCCGTGAAACCAGGTTAACCCGTGAAACTCGGGATATGTGTTATGAAAGTCTAATAACTAAATAGAAAGAAATTTAACATTAACAAACTAAACTAAACGAAAGAAATTAATTAAAAAAAATAAAGAAAGAAGCAAAAAAAATCCCAAAAAGCATAAAAAACAGCTAAAAAAACTTAGACAACTTAAAAAAACAAAAACAAAAACAAAAACGCCTAAGAAATCAGTGTTTTACTATGGATTGCACTGTGCAGTCTATAGTAAAACACTGATTCCTTTTAGCTATTTATGAAAGTTTGATAACTGAATAGGAAAAAAAATTACGGGTTAACCCAGAATTAGCTGGGTTAACCCGTCAAACCCGGAATCCGTGTCATGAAAGTTTGATAACTAAATAGAAAAAATTTAACATTAACAAACTAAATTAAATGAAAAAATTAATTAAAAAAAAAACCATAAAAAAATCTGGGTTAACCCGTCAAACCCGGAACCTGTGTCATGAAAGTTTGATAACTAAATAGAAAAAAATTTAACATTAACAAAAAAAAATTCATTAAAAAAACAAAGAAAAAAACAGCTTAAAAAAAACAAATAAAAAAAAAAACAGCTCAGCGTTTCACTTTGGACTGTACTCGAAAAAATAATTAATTAAAAAGTAAACCAGAAAAAAAATCTGGGCTAACCCGTCAAACCCGGAACCCGTATCATGAAAGTTTGATAACTAAATAGAAAAAAAATTAACATTAAAAAAAAATTAAACAACAAAAATCATTAAAAAAATCAAAGAAAAAACAGCTTAAAAAATAAAACAAAATAGCTTTAAAAAAAAAACAGCTATTCAGCGTTTTACTGTAGGTATAGTAAAATACTGAGTAATTTTAGTATATTTTACCATACGAAAGCATACCCAACTAACCCACAAGAATCTGAGGACAAACCAATTCTAACCAATTCTAACCAAACCAGTATGAGATTTCTCAACACAAGAAACAGAGCAAAGAATATGGCAACTAGGGCCACGAAAGGATTAATTTAATGCACAATAATGAGAAATCCACTTGCCAGTTGAGAATAGACCCACCAAAGTGACGAAGTGAAGATAGTTGCGGCCGCAGAAAAACACCAGCTCTAAGCAGAGGCAAACCAATTCGAGCTTATTTGGCTCTACGGTTACGGCTATGTTTTTATTAAAACATAGTTGCAGCTGTTTGGTTATAAAAAAAAATAATATATTATTTACTGGGTCTTTTTTTTTTTCTGCATTGGAAATGCAGTATTTGCAAAACAAGAATTACTTGCTTTTTTTGCTTTATTCACGTGATTGCACTGTTCAATGAATTGTGTAATTAACATAAACAGTGCAAAATAATACACTGTTCACTTGCACTGCGGTGGTTTTGTTTTTTTAGTGTGTTAAGTTTTCTCTTGCACTGTTCATATTCTTAACCAAACACATTAAACTACTTTTTCTTCAACCTTAATTTTAACCACAGTTTTAACCAAACATCTATTTTTTCAAACCAACCACAACTAAAAGTACTTTTTATAAACTAATTTTTTTAAAACCACAACCATAACAGCTACTGCAATACCAAACAGACTCTTCATCCCAGTCCAGCCTTGCCTCTCCATGATAGAGCCGTGAAAGATGATCAGCCTAACCATATTAACAAAAAACTAAATGTGGAGGCCGATAAGCTCAGGCAGATGAAACATGGAAGATGGCGTCCAAAAACCAAAAAAAAAAAAAGAAATCATGTGAGACATTGAAAATGCAAAAAAGAGTGAAACAATAACAATTGTTGGAATCCAAAGTTAAAGTAGTTTTGATCCACAATGCACACAACTGGACTTTTT
>Ga0325410_1000853_pt1 | contig 32613 bp, 21 predicted proteins | sample PopdelMetagenome_16_FD_206182 | JGI IMG/M metagenome (GOLD analysis project Ga0325410, IMG submission 206182) | Populus deltoides microbial communities from Bellville, Georgia, United States - Xylem-PdIQD-R3 | ecosystem: Host-associated > Plants > Phyllosphere > Stem > Wood/Secondary xylem...
TACTTGTTTCGTCTCTTTTGTGCTTGCTTGCTTGCTTTATATCATGTCAAAAAAACTCATTGGCAGAGCAGCAAAGCGTTTTTCGCCGCAGGCAGGCAGGCTTGGGTTTATTAGTTTTTGGTGCTCAAACGGGAAGTACCCTCGTCCTTCACCTCACCAATAGATTGTTCAAACTTCAAATATTTAATTTACTGTGTTGCCCTTAGGCCTTACCTGGTTTCGTGTTGGGTTGTTTCGAGCCCGAATCCGTGACTCTAATTCAAACCCATTGGGTTTCGGGTTCTGTTTTCAGTTTTTTTACGAGTTGAGTCTCTTTTTGCGTTTGTTTTTTTATAAAAATTATTTATTTATTTATTTTTACTTCAAATTTTTTTTGTGTGTTTTAATTGTTTTAACATCCTAATATCAAACATTATTTTTAAAAATACAAAATTATTTTAATATATTTATAAAAAAAATATTTAAAAAAATAATTATTATCATGCTCTCAAACACCACAGATATAATATTACAAATTGAAAAAATATTATCGTGAAGAATTGTATTATTTTAGGATAAGTTTACGAGATTCTAATCTTCCTTTTTTTATAAGTTAGAAAAGTAAGTATTTTATTTTATTTTTATTACTAAATAAATTATTTTTATTTAAATACATTAAATTTAGTATGTTTTTATTGTTTAGAAAAATAATTTTTAAAAAATAAAGAATTATATTTTTCTATGAGATTCTAATCTTCAATTTCTTTTCTTTTTAAAAAATTTAATATAACTTTTATTATTTAAAAAATATATTTAGTTTTTATTATTAACCAAGTTATTTTTTCCTTGGTTGGTATTAATTTTAAAAACTCAAATGTATTATTTATTTTTATATATTATAGATAGTACACGTGGCATGATTTAGAACCTTTTACTTGGATGAACTAACAACGGTAAGTTTAGGCTAACAAAGTTGCACAACGAGGTTGTACAAAGGATTCAATAAATACAGAGTTGTATAGTAAAAGAAATTGTTATAAACTAAATTCATTTGAAGGCTCAATATGAGAAAATTTTGAATGCAAAAGATGATACGGGTGATTTTCTTGTATTTATTATTATTTTTTTTAAAATATTTCTTTTAATGTTTTTTTTATTACTTTTTAGTATCTTTCAAATATTAGAAAATACAATTCAGTTGCCGAATTATACTTCTTTAACAACAAGAGAACTTTACCGTGACATGTGTTTTTTCAAATTAGCTTGAATTCTTTTGTTTGTTTTTTTTTGTTGTGTTTTCTTCTCACTTGATAAGAAAATAAAATAAAAATAATAAATTCTAATATTTTAAAAATAATAATTAATGTTCCTGCATATAATAAAAAATTCAAAACTAATTAAAAATCTACAAAACACATGTAAATATCACAAAACAAGGCTGATCAAAACTGACATAAAATTAACAGTATTGTTCTTAAAACTTCATTGCCCAGATAAAGGTGAATTGAATCCCTTTCACACATGGATTAAATATACTAAGACTTTCTCTTAATGCTGCTCGAAAGCATCTCCAAGTTCAGCTTTGGCAGAAAGTGTGGTTGCTATCTAATGCCGGAGATGAAGAAGAATTCTCTCCAGCAGCCAGACGCAACCCGGAATGCATTAGTTGTAAAGCAACAAAGACGCCTGTATGGAGGAAAGGATCCCTGAGATTCTTTGTAATGCTTTATTACTTCCCCTATTTATAAATGAGGCAGTCTTGACTTCAATCCTGCGATGAATACTACTGTAGAAGTGCAAAATACATAGAATAGTAGTTTCATCTAACTTGATGACCGGAAGAAAGAATCCTAAAACATAATACCCTCCTGGCTCCCGGTCCATGGCTGAGTTTCTGGTAGGAAGTTGAAACTGTTCTTCATTAACTTGAACCAGATTGGGTTGCTATAAATAACAGGATGTTGTCTAGCCGTCGCCTAAATGAATTGAACATTTGCACCACAAGCTCTCAGGATAAAATCCCAGATGCTATGACTGATGTTTCTGGGAAAAACTGATCGGAGACCAAATAGATGATGATAACATCCAGGGTATACTTTCACCCTACGGAAATGCTATGAACCAATATCCTAGTTAAAAACGTTATCGTTTTCTAATTGATTGAATATTTGAATCAATTTAAAAATATGGACATACCTTGTTGAAACTTAAAAAAGACACATGGGGGCGTGCATAAAAATTTATTAGAAAATATAATTACAAGAATCACTTGATAATAATATATATATATATATATATATATATATATATTTCTAATGAATTGAGATTTACTTTCCTTTGATATGATATTGCTTATATTTCTTTTTCCTTTTTAAGTCATTTTTTACCTTAATTTTCTTATTGTGAGGATTTTTATGCATGTTAAATTTACTCTTAAATGACTCTGTTAAATATTTTTTATAAGCTATGGCCGGTATATAAAACCTATTTTGGTCTAAATAAAGTTTTTAATTTTCTTCTTTTTTATCATAAAAACACTTGAAAAGAGCATTTACTTAACACTTTCCTCACTTGTATTTATGGAGCTAGCGTCAAGTTTAGGCATATCTTGTGAAGAAGAAAATCCAAAACCTTTCTTCTTCACGTGTGTTTATTTGTTTTTGCGGTCATTTTTTAAAGTATTTTTTATTTAAAATATATTAAAATAATATTTTTTTTAATTTTTTAAAAATTATTTTTGAAATCAGTGCATCAATATGATTTTAAAACACTAAAAAATATTAATTTGAAGCAAAATAAAAAAATAAAATTTTTTAAAAAACATTTTTAAAATGTAAAAACAAATAAGTTTAGTAAATATCTGTTAATTAAATGCTAATGTTTTCATTAAGTGATAAAATGGATATTATTATCTAAGATAATATTTAAGTCTGATATGTCATGTTAACAAGTAAATGGGAGAGAATATTTCCTGTTAAACTAACTTTTTTTTTTGGAACCACATACAAAATATATATAAATCTCTTCAAAGAACCAAATAAAAGTTTTTTTTTTTACACATTCTTCACGGCATTTTTTTTTTATTTAGATCAAGGATCTTTGTTAAATGAACGGTGAGATCATATTATTATACAAAACTCTAAACATTGTGGATTATTCAGTATATACACATGCGATATTCACTCTCTCATATTTTATTATCAATTTAATGTTTAAAGTTTATTTTTTCATCTTAATATTCAAACTTTGTTTTGCACATTTGTATTTTTTTAGACCAAATTAAAAAACAATTGAATTAAATTTGTTGAATAAGAAAAAAATTAAAAGATGGAGGATCAAAGTAAAAAAAATACCATAATGGTTTCAAAGTTCTCACAAAAAGTTTATTTTAATCCTTGAACTTTACATATTATATTTATTCAGCCCTTTAATATTTTTTCAATTCAATTTTAGTATAAAAAATTATTTTTCTTATTTTTTTTAGTTTCTAGTTTGAGAGAGAAGAGAGAAATCACTGGATTTCAGGGGTAGAGAGAAAATCAGCTTTGACACCGATTTCAGATCAATAAAATAATCAATCTTGGAGTCAAACAGATCAAGCCCGGGAAGATTTTTATTTTCAGGTTTTTGTGTTTTGTTTTTGTTTTTTAAGACCATTTATAGGTTTGTCAAGGCGAACGACATGTTGTCCGTGCCAATTGAAATTTAAGTTGTTCGCCCTAATTGATTTTCTTAAAATAAAATTGGGCCTGCCAGCATGCCCTTTCTAAATGGGCTAGGCCTAGTGGTGTCTGGTTTTATTTTTTTCTTTTAAAAAAATGTATTTTTTTAAATATGTTTTTTTAAAATATTTTTTTAAATTTATATTTAAATTAATATCACTTCTATATGATTTTTAATTTTTTGTATTGACCTTTTTTTTAATTATTTTGTATGTATTTGATTTTTGAGGAGGTTATTCTATTTCATCTATAATTGTTTTAATGTTTTTATAATTCAAATTTATTTTTAAAAATTATAAATATTTATTTTTTGATAGTATTTGTAATAGGTGTAACCTTGCAAGATATTTTTTTTCTTTTGATTGTATTCAGTCAATTCTATCTTTGATTCTATTTCAACTATCATTTGAATAAATAAAAAATTGATTTTAATTGACATGTCGTTGAACACAATCGAGTAAACGACTTGTATTACGAGATCAAATATCTATATCTATATCCACATCTCAACTTTTCTAGATACATAGTTAGTTATTGTTAATGATTTTTTTCTTTAATGAATCGATATAAATAATTTTTAGTTTATTTAATTACAAAATTTTCAATTTATATTTAATATTTTTTATGTAAAAAATATGTCAAAAAAAACTTGCAAGTTCAACTATTTTGTTAAAAAAAAATATCCAGCCCACAGGTCAATTAGCTAGTAAGAGTATATGAGTTTAGCAAAAAGATGAAAAGTTAAGTTAAATAATATAAGAATAAATATTGATTTAACATATCATTCTATTGTAAATATTAATGTACATATCATCATTTAATGAATATATTAATATTTAAGTAATAGACATTCACTTAAACACTTTATTATACTAAAGTAAGAAATTGAACACCGATTTAAATCAATTAAAAACAAGACACTTAATTATAAAAATCAATTAAATTCAAATACTCAAAATCTTGTTATCTAAATAACTTTTAATCCATCAATCTAGATAGTATCCACATTAACCCAAAAAAAAATTCACTCTAAAAATTTATTAAAACTAACTTAAATATCAACCCGTACATCTAAAACATCACTATCTAGTATGTATTTAGTACAATTGTGAAATGTGCTTTTTAAAAATATCTTTTATTTAAAAATGTATCAAATTAATGTTATTTTTATTTTTGATATCAGCATATTAAAACTATAAAAAAAAATACTAAAAAATATTAATTTGAGATATTTTTAAACTAAATGTATTTTTAATACACATCCAAATACAATTCTAAATGCAAAAATAAATTGTGCCAGGCCCCGGGCCACAAAAGTAATGACAAAAAAAAAAATGTTGACTCATGAGGGTAAATTAAGCAATTATCATAAAAAATAAAAAAAACAAATAACGAATTGACATGGAAGCAAAATTTTCTGGAAAAATAAAAATTTTTTAAATTATCATCATTTAAAAACATGACATTAATTAAATGTCACGGTTTTAAATGACAATATCAATTAAATTTCAATAACCATCGTTATTTCACAAAAATCCATTAACAAAATTTCCATGTATCTAAACCTAAAAAAAATTAATTCTTATAAGTTTTATTATTTAGTTTGTTAATCTGACATTCAATTTATTTAATGATTTTAGAGAGAAAGAAATTTTCAAATCTTACCAAAATTCTGCTAGAGTTCTCTCTATTTAGGAACAATATCTAAAATTATTCCACTTAAAAATATATGTAAAAATTAATGATAACCAAATACAATAAATTCTAACAGTTTATAATCACAAACGAGATATGTTAAGTTATCGCACTTATAAAACATAACATGTTTAATTGTCACTTTTCTAAAGGACTACAACTCTCTTGTTATATTTATAAATAATAATATTTAATAAATATCACATTTAAAAAATACAATAAGATGAAAATATATTATTTATTTCATCAATTTTTTTCAATTAGTAATATTATTTCAAAATTTATAACTTACTGGATAATGTTTTTAAAAAATCACTGACGGATGAACTGAATTCAGTCCAAGTCAAAAATCGCACAGCAGTACTGTATCTATCGGAGGACAAAACGGCAGAGATTTCTGGATTGTATAAGCAGGAGGGCCCACAATGTACTGTTCAGATCCATAAAAAAGCCCACCATGATTCTGACACGTGGGCATCATGACCCCTTCCCAAGCTTCTGGTGCGTTGTCAGGTCAATAATTCAACCTCTACCCCATGTTTTAAAATGTTTCAATGTTTTCTTCTTGTTTCTAAAAGGTTACTTTGTTATAAAGAAAAAACTAATACGGTAGGGGTTTTAACAGTGTTAAATACAGTAGTTTTATATCTTTGCTGAAAAATTATTTTTATGGAAAAAAAATCTTAAAAAATGAATTATTTTTATGATATTTAATAGTGATATGAAAAATAAATTAGAAAATATTTTTTAAGTGTTTAATTATACCATGAAAAATAAGTTAGAAAATAACTTATTAATATTTTAATATATTTTTTAAGTTTATTAAAAAAATAAAGATCAAATCTGATAGATGAAAAGTTAAAGGAAAATGAAACAAAAAAAGACTTCAATTTCATATATTACTTCAAATAAAATAGATAACAATAAAAAGATTTTGGATCAAATTTGATAGATAAAAAAAATTAAAATATGATGAAATTGAGAAAAAAATGTAATTTCATAAATTATTTCAAATAAAATAAATAAAAATGAAAGGAATGGGAACCAAATATAAATAAAAAATTCAAATAAAAAAGAATAAGAAAAAAAATAAACAACAATAAAAAATAAAAACCAAAGTTGATACAAAAATCAAATTAAATCAAATTCTAAGGGATGAAATTAAAAAAATAATTCAAAATAAAATATATAGTAATAAAAAAATCACTAAATTTGATATAAATAACAAATAATATAACTTCTCAGAACATTTTATATCTTCTAAAAAGTGTATTTCACCTAAAATAAAAGGAAAACACTTTTCTGAAAACCGTGTCAATTTTTTTTGACCGGAAAGATTTTTTTAATTTACTAATTTTTCTAATAGTAAATAAACATGAAATATTTTGGAAGATAATTTTGCAAATAATTACTTTTCATAAAACAAACGGGGCCTTGAATTAAATGCACTGTGGATTGTAACAATAAAATGATGATTTTGCTCTTATCACCAAAAACATTTGGCCTGACTATTGGGAATATTATGATCTTTTTTATATATATAGTTTTTGCATAATAAAATTAATAACTTATCTTTGTAAACAAAAAATATTTAACTGGTATCTAGAGGCAACTTAGACTTTATTTTTTTTGAAAGTATTGTAAAATGATTTGATTATCCTTATAATAAAAATTTCTTTAACTAGTATTCATGGGTTTTTTCATCATTTTCATCTTATTTTTTTTGTTATTATCAAATTAAATGAGAAACACTTTTATAATTGAATAAATATAAATATTATTAAAAAAATAACACGCCAGCGTATAAGTTGCATCCGTTCCGCGACGTGTGCATGGTGGTGCAATTGTAAGATTATTAAATAGCTCAATTTTTTATTTTTTTTAATTCTTATGGATTTTTAAATATTTATGAGAGATATTATAAACTATGTGGGGGTGTTTAATGGTCAAGAGTAAAATTGAAACCTCTTAGAAACTGTAGGGATAACATTGAAAAAATTTATACAAAGGAAGAAGTAGAAAATTTATAAGGGCAAAAATAAAATTACCCTTTATTAGATTTAGCTAAGGGAAGTGAACACTGTCGTTCCACCAGGTATCTGTTGTTGGGCTGTCGTTTTACAGGGATGATTATTGACAGCAGGGTGCGTGGACTGGGGTCCAAGAACAAAGTAGGCTGAGAGGCCGATTTATTGTTTTTGAGAGCAGAGAAGGATCGGGAATTAAAAAGGGGCTTGACCGTAGATATGTTTGGGAGTTTTTTTAAAATATATTTTATTTAAAAATATATTAAAATAATATTTTTTTTATTTTTAATATCAGTATAAAAAGATAATCAAACTGCTATTAATAATATATTTTAAAAATTACAGCGAACCAACTTGCCTACCCAGAATAACACGTGAGTGTGAGAAGCACAACATTTATTTACACTTAACCATCCTCCTTCTACACCGTTTTTTTAAACAATAAAATTAATAGCAGTTTGATTATCTTTCATTATTATTATTATTATGAACATGCATGGGTAATTACGAATAAATAAAAAAGGGTCATGCTTACTATAATTGGGGTTTACTAGGGCGGTCCATCTGGCTATCATTGTAGCATTTACCATGCTTGTTGAGAGCTCAATTCATGTGGTACAAAAATTTATTTTATTAGATCCAAGTCTGTAATTACTCATAAAATAAAAATAATTTAAAAATATTATGTTGGTATCAGTAAAATGACACATCATCATTTGTCAATGGAACCATAAAATGTGCATCTTGATTTGTGTGCATATAAGTTAAATCCACTTAGGTCCTTTATTCCACCCCATTCTTGTTGATCGCTTATACTAATATTTTACAACTTGCCTCTAAAATGTGTATGAGATCAGAATTCATGTTCTTATCTACAATACCTGATACTTAAAATCAATGTAGGAATATAGATATTTGTCTTTAACTGTTGATTAATAAGTTAAAACAGTTATGGTCATTTGGTCATAATCAAAGAAACAAAATTTTCAAATGAAGATAGTTTTGATGTGGACTATAAATAATTTTCCTGCATACTGGATGGTTTTGGGATTGAGCACATATGTAAAATTAGCCTATCCATATTGCATTAAAAGTAATAAGGCCTTTACCTTAATGAATGGGGGCACAACTTCTTTTTCTTATTGCCACCAGAGATTCTTGTCAAGTCATTATCGATATATATAAAAAAGGACTTCTTGAAAGGGATGTTGCAACGCTGGTATTGTCGAGCAAAGAATTATATGATGTAGTCTTGCAATATGAGGATATTATATTTGATTTTCAATTTGGTAAGAAGAAGTTTCCTAATTTTAGAGTGACCTGTAATTAGAAAAAGCAAAGTATTTTTTGATAGCTTCTTTATTGAAAGAATAATATCATTCATCATAATTTGGATGTCAAACATATCGAAAATAATATGTTTGAAAACATTTTTAACATGATCATGAGCTTAAAAAAGAAAACAAAAGACAACATGAAAACTATGATAATTTTTTTTTTGTGACTGTTAGAATATGAAGTTGCTTGATGATAGGTTACATATCGTAAAGCCCAAAATCAACTTTGCCTAAGATAAAAAAAAACATAATTTCTTGTATATTAATAACTTAAAAATCTATGATTTCCTGATGATTATGCTTCAAACATAGCTAGATTGGTGCGTTTGAAGAAATGCATATTGTATGTAATAAAAAATTATGACTACCATGTGTTTATGCAAACATTCATTCTAATTGTTTATAGGGATTTATTGCAAAAAAAAATATGAGATGCACTCACAAAGATTAGTTACCTTTTTAGAGATGTTTGCTCGACCAAGTTGCGTTCTCAACATATTGAGCAGCTTGAAATGAACATCATCAAGACAATATGTAAAATTAAAATGATTTTCCTTCCTTATTCTTTGACTCAATAAAGATCTACCTATACATTTAGCATATAAAGCAAAAGTTGCAGGGCCTGTGCAATACAAATGGATATATCCTTTAGAGAGGTTAGGAATTACATGCATTCTAAGTGTGTAATGTATTTTTTAAACTTTTAGTCATTCAATTTATGTTTACCTTCATGCAAGTACTTGTTCAATCTCAAGAAAAATGTTAAAAACAAGATGCATGTTAAGGTTTTGATATGTGAAGCTTATACTGTTGAAGAGATTTCAATATTTATCTTATATTTTTTTAAGCCTCATATAAGGAAAAGAATCAGCCACATTCCAGGACATAATGATGATAATCAAATGAGTGAGAATTTGTTAATATTTTCTCATCCTAGTTGACCATTGTCGAAGAATGTAGTTTTGAGAAGATATCTAACAAACATCGAATATAGACAGGTACATAATTATGTGTTATATAATTGCAATGAATTGAGACCTTTTTTTTTTCCTGTCAGTAAGTCAATTTTACATTCTTTAATTATTTTTCTCATATATTCTCATTTAAATAAATTCTCAATAACTTTCTTATAAGCAATATAGTCAATTTTTGTTATTTCAAATTTTTTTATCTTACCGAAGCTCAAAATTTCCAAATATAAGATGAACAACTCGCCATATGATTTAAAACATAATTATGTAATAATTTGTAGCTACAATGGTCCATGGACAATCCCCTTCAATCAATTACATCATTTTGGATTTTTACCTGTAGTTGGAAAAAGTCATTGAAGTCATGGTCTTAGCTCAAAAAATCCTGTAAAGTTTAGGATTTTGATTAGGTTTGCCTTGATGCAAAATAAATTATTAGGGAGTTCATATCTTAAGGGCAAGTTTTAATCCATTACATGAGGGGTAGACTTTTACCTAGTCTCAAAAGAGTTTATAATCTGCTCAATGACCACTTTTCATAAAGGCATTATAAGAGTTTACAAGGAATGATTAGGGCACAGTGTGCCTACCAAGTATATGTTCAGCTCATAATTGGATATTTCATGAATCTGAACCTTGAATGAAAGTTATGAGGTAGATTGATACTCCTCACCTAATCTAGAATTGAGTTTATTAGAAAATTAAAATGCATAAAGGTATTAATCCATACCCAATGTGTGTATAAGCAGTATGTAAAAAGATTCATGAGCAATACATAAAAATACATGCTAAAATTAAATTATATAGACCAAAAAAATCAAACAAGCAAACAAACAAGGCTCAATTTGGCCAGACAAGTCCCTAGTGGAGTCATTATCTTGTTGTGGCATGACCTCGAATAGCGAAGCTACCTTCTGGAATCAAATGATGTTTTTGGTTTAATCATAAAGTTATGATTTAAGAGAGTTGACATCTTGTCGCACCCTTTGATTCTAGGAGGCAGCTTTGCCATTCAACATCGTACACATCACACGGCAAAGTGTATTACAAAAATCTAGAAAGAGTCACCCTTTGATTCCATGAGGCAGCTTTGCCATTCAACATCGTGCACATCATACGACAAAGTGTATCATAAAAATCTAGAAAGAGTCATGTTAAAATTGTTAAAGAGGGTAACAATGAAGTAACTTAGAGAGATGTATTTCAATTAAATGAGTTAGTTGAGCTGTATCAATTTACTTTATCTACCAAGTTAGAAGAAATTTCAAGTTTTCATGTCACTGAGAATACTTATGTTCATATTGATATTGACAAGTAAAATGATATATTAAGTATCAATGGACATACAAAAGTTAATAGAGATGAAAATAAAAGGATCGAACAACTTCAGTTCAAAGAAGATGGACATGAAGATGATGAAAATAAAATGATAAAAAATCAGATTAAACATGGGATTTGAACTAATTTTAGATGTAAAACATCGTTGTGAAATTAAGACAGTTCTTGTCAGTATAATGCATTGTATTTTGTATATTGATTAAGTGTTCATTGTTGTGGTTTTAATGAGTTGCTATTGAATAAGTTATGAATGTCGTTGTTGTTGCTGGTGATGCTATTTAATTAGGCTGGATAGGGATTATAATCAATATATATATATTGCAACTTTACTAATGGAATCACTAATGCAAATTAAAAAAATTATTAAATAATTATCGATGAATCTGTCGGTGTGTACAAGATAACCAATAACTCACCGATGGATGCTAAAATAGTTAGAGAATTACAAAGAGTTTGGGGAAGAATTCATGGAATTAGAACCAATCGATGAGTTCACTGATGGAACTACATTCATTGGTGATCTTGTATTGATCGATGGACTCACTAATGGATGCTAAAATAGTCAAACAATTACAAAGAGTTTGGGAAAAAAATTCATAAAATCAGGCATGCCGATGAAAATACTGACAGATTAAAATTCATCAGTGAATTTGAGGGTTTCAAGAGATTTTTTGAAATGATCGATGGATTCATCAATAGTTTTAAATTTTTTTGTCGGTGAGTTCGTCAGTGATGTGTTGACGTGGTTAATGACTATTGAACCACCAACACAAAATTTTGTCGTTGAATTTAACTCAGATATGTCAAGACAATCCTTAGCTTTTTCCCATTTCCCTTAAAATTAACTTTTTCCTCCCTCAACTATCCTCTCTCTCTTCTACTAGATGGTTGATGGTCTCTCTCTCTCTCTCTCCAAAATCAATGATGATGAAGCTCTCTCTTTTTTAGATAGCGTCACAACTCTCTCTCTCGCTCTCTACACACACACACACACATATCCACTACTTATGATTTGATGTTTACCTTTTTTCCTTAGATACAAATTTACATTTTTACATGTTTGTTTCAAGTTAGAATGCATGTTTTTGTTTGTTTTGAGTTAGAATAAGTGTTATTAACACTTTATTTTGTGTAATATGGATTGAATTCTCTTTCTAGGGTCTAGAGTAATATTTGGGAAAAACGAGTAATTAGTTGTAAATGGTTTAATGGGCATGCAATAATTGTTAATTAGAGTGCAAACATGGAAGAATTAGAATTTAAGCAAAATAAAAAGCTTAATTAATTTAAAAGCTATATTGAGGATTTCATGTCTATTTAATATGTTGATATGAATAATCATGTTTTTGTAAAAGAGTTTCATTTAGATGTGTGAATTTTTATGGTATGCGTGTTAAAGGAAAAAAAAGTTGTAGACTTTAAGTTGTGGGAAAATTTGAATTACTAAATGTGTTAAATTTGACCAAGTATGGATTTTTTTTATATAATTGTTGGATTATGTGGAAATATATTTAAATATTTAATTGATTAAAATAAATGTTGATACTTATGCTTGTTAGTGATGCTTGTGGAAAATGATTTGGTTTATAGTATTTAGTTATCTATATATTTTTTTTAAAAAAACTTTGATAGATCTCATTTAAAGGAGGTGTTACCAAAATCTTGTTATAAATGGATATATGCACTAAAATGAAAAACCATAAACCATATATTTAGAATTTAAGTGAATATGTTTAATTTTTTAGTTATATTGTTTAGATGTTGAGAAAAATATTTAGGGTCGAAACAAAGTGGTTGCGCCTCTTAAAACAGTAGTGTTTTTGAGCATGCAGTGTATTTAGGTGCCTAATCATGAAGAGGACCTGATGCATATGTTAATGACACAGTGCAGATCTGGCGTCTCATCTGCTAAAGATCCTTATTCTAACAAGTTAATTGTGGAATGGAAGCTGAATTTAAGCACGTAAGAAAATTTATTTTCTCCAAACATAAAATTAAATTAATGATTATGCATTCATATAGTTTGGAGTTAATTAATTGATTTTAGGTTCACAAATATAAAAGTGACGCGAACAATAACATCAATAACGAAAGCATCTATGGAAATGCCTTTGTTTCAAAAGAGCCACCTTAGAGATCATCCAAAATGGATGCCTATAGTTGAGACTTGGTGGAGAAAGTTTAAGGTTAATACATATATAATCAATACTTTTAGTTAATAAACATTTTTTTAAAAAAATTAGAAACTAATTATTTTATTCAAATGATTACAAGGAAAATTTTTGGTGGGATGTTGCAAAAACTCTAGGATTTCCAAATGAGTCTCAGGAAATCATAGCGCAACTTGGTGAGTTTTAACATGTTATGTTTATAATTTTTAATAAAATTGCAATATTTTTTTATCATTATATTGTTTTTAGTTTAACTAACTTAAACTAGGTTGTGCGATTTCTAGTACAACTCGTACATTTATGCTAATAAAAGAGTGGAGTTAGATGACTTTAAGTGTTGAAGAATTTTAGACCTCTCCACATCACTAAGAGTAATTGAGAGAGATATCTAGAGTTCTTGATATCAAAGGATTTTAGGAGGCAGTCACAAAGTGGATCCTTAAACAAAAACAATCAATTAACAAGCATAATAGTGGGTTGCTTCCTTTTATTAACCATGCAAAACACATGGTAAGAGCCTATTTTATTTTGCAGGTTACACAGCTTGGACACAAGCCAACTCTAATGGAATTATATATGGAAACAAATATAGAGGGAGGATATACAGAAAGGTGTAGAGGTTTATGGACAATCAAGCCAAGGAGTTCATTGTAAGTAAAATTTGAAACCTTTTGTATATTTTGTTGACATATTTTTGGTGATATCTTTAACTTTTTTTTTATGTGTGTAGGAGCAATATAGCATCGACATGCGTGCCTAACACGGGGAGGGCATTTCAACACATCTAGAACACAATTTAGAGTTGTTGTTGGAGGCTAAAGCAATTGATAGACTCAACAAGAATCGAGTTTATGGTATCTCTATGACTATAGTTCAAGATATGAGGCTGGGTTGTAGTGTCTCAACCATATACACCTTACAATCCAGCTAGAGACAACCATCACCACGGTTAAGGAGTTGCTTGAAAAAAAAATTGATGCTTTGAGGGTTGGAATGAAGGCAAAGTATGAAGAACAAAGTAGGAAGTAATGAGAAGAGATGATGACATACTTGTCCATTCATTATCCTCCTCCTTTTGGACCTCCATGGGATTTTTCTCCCTTTCCACTTGCACCTTCAGCTCATTTTTTATACACACACATTTGCAATTGGTCTTTTTTATAGTTAAATCAATAATATAAAATGTCACCATTCAATTCAATTTAGTTGTTTAATGTGAAATTATTTAATAGTATTTTTAAAAACTACTAAAATACCAACAGACATAACAATTATGTTGGTGCTTTTGTCAGTAATATTGATGTATTTTCCTAGAAGAATTATAGAGAGTTGTGAGCTATTTTGATATTAACCAATAGAACATATTGGTCGGTGTGTCTATCGGTAATCTGTCTGTGACATACGATATACAAATGGATTTGTCTGTCGACATATCCATTAGTAAATATTATTGATGGATGTGCTGACAAACAATGGTTGATGCCTATTTTGCATCACCATTGACAACAAGTTGTCAACCTATCTATTAGTATATAAATCACCGATTGAATTGCTGACAAATATAACATCAATGACAAGACACTTGCTAACGACATGTTTTCATCGATAAGTCTATTAATGATTTTGAGACCAAAAAAAATAAAGCGTCATATTTTGGGTGATAAGAATGGTTTTTTTTATTGTTTATGTTTTTTTAGCTCATATTTATCAGTTTAGTTTATTGTGTTGGAATCAAAATTGATGTTTTGTTTTGGATTGTGGTTTTGGGTGATAAACATGATTTTTAAATTTTTTTTATCTTAGACTTCCTAGTTTAGTTTGTTGTTATGGAATCAAAATTGACGTTATTTTGACATATAAACTAATTTTTTGCTTTTGGTGTTTGCGTGTTGTTTAAGTGGCAACTTTTGTTAGCTCTCGACAAAATTAGGGAGGTGCTATTGTTTCTCTTTTGTTTAGACTGTTTTTTTTTGTTTTGGCAATTGTAGAGTTGTTGCAGATAACGTTTTTTAGTTTCCATTTTGTTTTCAAGTTGTTGTCATTTATTTTTGCGAGCTTTCTTTGAACATGATTTGCTCTCTGTAAATGCTTCATCAATTAGGTTTGTCTTCAGGTTTTTTTTGTTCGGTTTCCTATTTTGGATGATCTTTTGTTTTCACATGATTTGCCCATTTTCTTTTGTCGGTTGCATTTTTTGTTGTCGTTGTGTTTTCATTTCCAAGACTTGAGCTATATTTCACTGGCATTTGATTAATCTTTGTGTTTTTATTTTATTCAAATATTTTGCTCTTGCTTTGTCCTTTTTTTCTTTGCCTTCTTTCTACATTTATTAGAGAAGGGGAGCTTGCATGGGTTGTTGTGACCATTGGATGATTGATTCTTGCTTTCTATGCTTTGAGTAGGTTTTTGTATTTTAAACCAAACCTCATGCAAAAAAATCTGTAGTCTCCCATAAATTTGATGCGAGATATGATTAAAAATTGTTAAAAATCCATATCTTAATTGTTAAATATTGGAGCTAAGATATGGTTCATAACAATGATAAGTTGTAAACTAGATTTATCAATGCAATGGAGATAAAGAATCCTGAATGGAAAGGTAAATATCTTTTAAATTTCTTTATGATCGCATTACCAGTTAAAAATAATAATTGTGTTAATTAATTGTTTACAAGGATTGGTTTTGATTTAATTATGTCAAAGAATCATCTCAACCTAATAGTTTAAACTTTTAGGTGAGGTCTCAAGATATAATTTATATTATTTTCTAACACAACCCCCTCAAGTAAAAACCATTTGGGCTTGAAACTTGCACATGCCCACATTACATTGTGCTTAATGTTTATCAAATAAATAGGGATGGTGAGATTCGAACTCGTGTCCGCTTGGTCATCAAGGCTCTGATATCATGTTAAATAATCATCTCAACCTAATAGTTTAGACTTTTAGGTGAGGTCCTAAGATATAATTTATATTATTCTCTAATAGATTAGAACATATTTGATGTTCCGGTCTTGATATATATATATATATATATATATATTGGTGGTGTCCAACAAAAAAAAAATCAATGCTATGCTTTTTTAAAAACACTTAAAATTTAAACCATGTTTCCAAATATATCTCAAACATTAAGCTTATTAGCTTATATAGCTAATTAATGTTTTGGATCAAACTTTGATACACCTTCCGTGTTGGTGCTAACATGTTTTACAGTAAAAAAAATAAATATGATTGGACTTCAGAAGTAAGGCAGACATCCTATTTAACTATTACTCAATTATGTATGATCACCATCTCATGCACAAATCTATCTTTAATATACAGAGCCAAGGCATGGTTTCTTGAACCAATATGCTATCTCTAAATTTTTAATTATTAATTAATGATAGATACATGTAGATAAGATTAAAATGAGCAGTTTTCTTGGAGCCTTATCGTATTTAACTTTCTTTATTACATTAATGAGATTCTCTAAACTGTCTAGAATCATGCTTGGATGATGTTGACAAACAAATTGTTGATTTACTTGTCGGTGTTTACTCTCTCTAATCTTTCATGTTTGTCGTGGGACGTAATCATAGTTAAATTGAGCTTTGAAGCCAACCCTTGTGAGTTTGACAGAGAAGTAGTTGTGTCTTGAAGCCAAAAAAAAAAAAACAACTCAAAAAAGAAATTATATGCTTCATTAAGAGTACAGTTTCAAGGGTAATTTCTTATAATAGCTCCAAATAAGAGGGAAACTTGAGATACTCTTTATTGCATCCTTGAGTGCCATGCTTCTTGAGGGAAAAGGAAGGAAAACAATCTCCAAAATAATTCACTCGCAAGATAGTCTAGTAGAGTTCTAAGTATAGCAAAGTGATCGTCGTTGCAGCCACCAAGTTGCGACCCTACATGAAGGGAAATTCTTTAAAATCTAGAGGTCACCAGGAAGCTTGTTATGTGGTTTGTTGATCTCAAATAGTTTTAAAAGGTGTTAAAATAAAATAAAATAAAAATTAATTTCTTAATTAGATATAACATTAAGATTATTCACATTCGTTTGATTTTGTTGTTTATAAACATATCTGGTTGGATTTGCAAATTATCAATTTGAATACTTTTTTTGATGGTATATGTTAAACTTGGCTTGAGTTTAACTTCACCTCGATTTTATTTAGACAAACAAATCAATTGTGACCACCATGATATTTAGCTTTGCTTATATAGCCCCTGAATGAAGAATTAATCATATCTTTGTGTAGAAACATAAATTTCTATCAATTAAAATTTATCATGTGTCATATTTATTTTATTTTTACATGAAATGATAAAATAAAATTGAAATAAATGACATGGAAAATAAATGGGCTTCCATATATTTCTTAGTCAATGAAAAGTTGACAAATGGAATGAAATATTTAAGATATCTTATCATAAATATAAGATCCTATAAATAAAAATCAACCAATAAAATAATATCATATGATATTGAAAAAGGGACTTGAAAGCCCTTACAAACTCTATAAATAGAGGGTCTTGCCCCGGACAAAAGGATGAGAAAATGATTATCAGGGAAACAAAATTTTCATCAAGACAAGCACTTTAAGCAAGAAAGCTCTCTCAAAAACTGTCAAGCCTCCTTCATCTATGCTTGAAGTTTACAAAAAACAAAACTCTATTGGATCAAACCTAAACCCCCATATGAGTTCTTTAACAACAGTTTAAAGAAAAACAAAAGTATTATTCAAAACGTTAAATTACCAAATTTTGCTTCACAATACATGCCTAAATTTTTTTTTTTACATGGCACAAATCTTAACTTAATTTTACAAATAAATCAAGTCACCACATATCAAATTTAAAGTAAGAATCAGAGAATTATTTATTCTTTTGTAAGAATATTTTAAATAGAGTTTTACCAAGTCATATATTTTAATAAAATCAAATATTTGTACACATGTGCTTATCAAATTTCAAGTGTTCAAAATTATATCTATAAATTTCTAGTGATTCTACTGAGGACATCTCTACCTCTAATCTCTTCCCTTTAAAAAAGAATTTTCAACTACCTCTCAATGGCAAATAGGAAGAACATGGTCACCATTGTCGCTTCTAAAAGCAACAAGGCTACTGATTCAAGTCGCCGACATACCGTTGAAGATTCTTTAACCCCATCATTGAAAACAAAATTCATCATCGAGTTATATGCATAAACTAAGTCGATTCTTAAGCTGGTGTCAACATCGAATGCAAAAGAGGCACGAGAGTTCGCTCCAAAGTTAAAGCTACAAGTCACTCCACCACAAAAATCAAGCGGGGGTGTGTCGACTTTTCTTCGACACTCAAGGTGACTACTTCAGCAATCCACCCATGAAGACTCCTTCATGTTAATCACCAAATAAGGCTTCGAGTTTTGGAACTATGTCAGTGATGATGACTAGGAATACACATTTGAAGGATCAAATGGCTAACTTAACAAAACTTGTCGAGGGTAAAGAAGACCATTGATGAGCCAATGCCCTGAAAGATGCGTCAAAAGTCTATACCAGTTAAAGAGGAGGTTTTCTTAGCTCAAATCTTAAGAAAACTCGTTACACTAAATGAGTACATGCCAAGGGAGTTGAGAAGTATGGAAAATATATTCACTACTTCCTATCAAGTTGATAAAGAGAAAACTTATACTGAAGAAACCATGGAAGAAAGAAATAATGACTCTTTAAACTTGCCTCATGATGTATACATCACAAAGATATCCTTTAATGATGAACACATGTTGTTTGGATCCAAACTCCATAATCACCATCTTTTTTATCAAATGATACGTCATTGAAAAGATGGTGAATCATATTTTGGTGGATGATACGAATGTCAATATATACCTCTTAAAATCATAGAAGAGCTTGGAATTTTTATGGATGAACTCTTTCCAAGTCATCTAATGATTAAAGGCTCTAATTATTAAGGGCAGAATATGTGGGGAAGATAAGACTTATGATACACATGAAAGGTATGGACTCCAATGTATTTTTTCACATCATAGATGCCAAAACTACTTTTAACTTGCTATTTGGACAACCATGGATATATGAAAATGACATCGTCTCCTCAATGACCCACTAATGTTTTAAGTATTGTCAAAATAAACAAGTGAGAAAGTTAGTGGTGAATACTGACCCCTTTACCATAGGCAAAACACACTTTACCGATGCAAAATTATATTTTAAGTTAACCATGATGAAAGCACCACAATCTCCACCTAACCACCAAGAAGAGGGAAAAGTTGACTCTAAAAGCTCAAAATGAAACAAGTCATCTACAAATGAAAGAGTAACTTGTCCAATGAAGAACAAAGGAAACGAAAATGTAGTAGAAAACTTCGTTGATAATAAGGTATCACAATGGTACTATGATATATCCTCGTATCAACAAGAAAAGAAGGTCAATCTTCTTCTACTAAGGATGGAGATAAGATCACCAAGGGGCTCAAAAACTTGACCTTGCCAGCTACCAATCTTGTATTAACCAAGGTCTCAAAACCTTTATTGAAAAGGTTTTGTTCATCAAACTAAATCAGTGGTTACAAATCTCTAAGGACTCCCTAATAAATAAGCGAATGGTTTTGATCCCAATGCCTTAAAGCTTCTAGACAGGGCTGGTTATAGTCATAAAAATGTCAATAAATTAGCAAATAATGGTAATATGACTCAAATTAAAGGTAAACAAGTTTCTACAAAGACTAGAAGGATTTGGAGAGAGAAGAAAACTTCTAACAAACCTTCAAAGGCTGCTATTGGATATCAGTCTTCTACAGCACTTTATTTTAAGATTAATAAAGAGGCCTCACGATATATAAATGTGGGAGAAGTGAAGGACAAACAACAAAGTCAGCCTAAACCTTTTAAAGCTAGGTCTGAGACTGTCTTGGTGTGACTACGACTCGTGTTTCATTATTTGATAGAATTAGAATCCAAAGGAGTAGAAGGACTCTAAAACAATGTCAATCTACACAAGACTTAGACAACCCAAGTCAAAAGATGAAAGTATGTACTCGATCATCAACCAAATTTGATGAAAGGTTTATATGATCGTTATAGCAAAACACCTTCTCGCATGAAGAGACAATGTAAATAGATGGTGAGTGATGAGGCGACACTAAAAAGAGAAAACACGCGATAGTGATCATAAACCCCTATGATGAAGAGAAAGAAAGGGAAATAATGTATCTCACTTCAAATCACATCACTATTAAAGATGATGATAGTGATGAGCTTCTTGTTGAAGAAAATATTGAAAAGGCTCTGCCCATTTTTGAATTAGAAAATAAGCCTACAATGGATGAACTTAAAGAGATTAACTTAGGTACCATTGAAAACTCACGCCTAACTTTATCAATGGAAACTTGTCACTTGAATAAAAAAGGGATTACATGGAACTTTCGATAAAGTATTGAGATATCTTCATTTAGTCTTACGATGAAATGCCAAATTAGACCCAGGGGTTATTATTCATCAATTAGCAATAAAAAATAGGGCTAGACTTGTAAAACAAGCTTACCATTGTTTTCATCATGAACTCATCTCACTAATTATGGTTGAAGTCAACAAACTTATCCAAGCTGGTTTCATTCATGAGGTCAAATATCCTATATGAATTTCAAATATCCTGCTGGTGAGAAAGAAGAATTGCTAGATCCGTGTTTGCGTGGATTTTTGAGACATTAACAATGTTTGCCCCAAAAATGACTTTCCATTTCTAATCACTAAGATCATGATTGATGCTACCATAAGTGTCAACCATGATGGTTCATTTGGCAATAATTAGATTCAAATGGCGCCCGCAGATGAGGAAAAGACATCTTTCTAGACTCTGAAAGGGATATATTGCTATAAGAGCATGCCTTTTAGCTTGAAGAATACATGTGCCACTTATCAAAAGGTGATGCAGAAGATTTTTTATGATATGTTTCACCAACATGTTGAATGCTATGTTGATGACCTTGTGGTGAAGTCAAAAGAAAAAAAAATCATTTGCATGAACTTTGTCTAGTATTTGAACATTGCGCTGATTCTAACTAAATATAAACCTAGAAAAATACACATTTGATGTGTCATCGGGAAAATTCCTAGGATTTATAGTTCGACATCGAGGAATTAAGATTGATCCATCTAAGATCAATGTCATCTTAAAAATGTTAGAGCCAAGAAATATTTACGAGTTGAAGGGTCTCCAAGAAAGTTGGCTTATATACAAAGATTCATTTCTAATTTAGCAGGTCAATGTCAACTATTTACTTATTTGATAAAGAAGGATACATTAATTTATTGGGATGAAGCTTGTACTAAGGTTAAAGAGTACTTACTTAATCCATTTGTCGTACAAGCACTAGTACAAAACACCCGTTTATCCTCTATATTCCAACTCAAATACGTTCATTGGGAGTGCTGTTGGCATAACTAAATGATGAAGGCAATGAAAGTGCTCTCTATTACTTTAGTATGATCTTAAATGGGGATGAACTAAATTATTCTTTAATAGAGAAGACATGTCTAACATTAATGTTTGTAATATAGAAGTTAAGGCATTACCTCTAATCACATTCAACACGACTAATCTCTCGAGCTGACCTTCTCAAGTACGTCATCTTAAGGCCAATACTAGTGAGAAGATTGGCGAAATGAGCTTTATTGCTTTAAGAATTTGAAATCATCCATGTCTCATAAAAGACGATCAAGGGGCAAGCACTAGCTAATTTTCTTGTTGATTATTATATTCCTGATGAATGAAAGTTCTCTAAATGCCCGTCTGATAAAGTTGTCTTTTTCATTAAAATGTCAGAATCAAGGAAAATGTTCTTTGATGGTGCAACACGATAAAACAAGCTAGAGTTGGGGTAATCTTCATCACACCTGAATAAGAGGTCTTCTCTTCACCTTCTCACTTATTAAATGTTGTTCCAATAACATGGTTGAATATCAAGCTTTTATTTTTAGGCTAGAGATGGTGGTGAATATAAAGATGCCTCACTTTAAAGTGTTTGGGGATTCTCAATTAGTCATCAAGTAACTCCTCTCACTTTATAAAGTCAAGAAGCCTGGATTTGTCTTATATCACAAGTATGCACTAAAACTAGTGACATTACCTGATTGCGTCCCTTTAAAACATGTACCACGAAACGAGAATAAGCAAGCCAATGCTTTAGCAAATCTGACATCAACATTAACATCATATAGTGAGGAAATAAAAGTCCTTGTATGTCAAATATGGGTCATTCCACTGATGACTCGTGATGGAGAAGAGAAAGAACAAGTGAATGTAGTTTATGTCTATGAGATTGAAAAAAAAAAAGATTGGTGCCAATCGCTTATCGATTATTCAAGACATAGTAAGTTACCTAAAGACCCACTCCATAAGACATAGGTGGGGTAAAGAGCTTCTCGCTTCATATACTTCTAAAGAACTCTTTATTGACACTCGTTTAATTGAGTCTTTTTGTGTTGTCTTGAAGAAGAGGAAAAAGCTATAAAAGCACTAGAAGAAACACACTCAGGGATCTGTAGAGCGTACCAATCAAGTCCTAAACTTCACTTTTAAATTAAAAGAATAGGGTACTATTGGTCTATAATGGTGAAATATTGCATGGACTATGCTAGAAAATGCTAAAGTTGTCAATTACATTCTAATTTGATCCACCAGCCACCCAAGCCTTTGCACCTGACAATTGCTTCTTGTCCCTTTAATACTTGGGGACTTGATGTGGTGGGGTCATTGTCGAAAAGCTTAGAGGGCATCGTTACATATTATTTACAACCGATTACTTCTCGGAGTGCTTAGAGTGGGATGAACAAACATCATCTATTGTTATGTGGTAGCAAGGTATATCATAAATGATAATGGAAAGGAGTTCTACAATACAACCATGCATAAATTGTGTGCACAGTTCAGTTTAGAACAACATAACTATTCTATGTACAATGATCTGGCTAGTGGCTTGGCATAAGCTTTTAAAAAGACCTTATACAATATTCTCAAGAAGGTGGTGAATCGCTTAAAGAAAGATTGGCATGATAGAATTGGAAAAATGTTATGGGCTTATTATATTAGGTCAACTTAAGCTAAGAGTTACAATCCAAGAAAGACTCTCTAACGAAGACAATGCCCATTTATGCCTTGAAGAACTTAAAGCTATAAATGAAAAGCATTTTGAAGCACAACAACGATTAGAATGTTATTAAACCTGACTTTATAAAGCTTTCAATAAGAAAGTATGACTACGTTCATTCCAAGTAGGAGATCTTGTCTTGGCAGTACGATGCCAATAATTATATCAAAACTCATGGGCAATAAATTCCTCTTCAAATGGGATGGATCTTATGTGGTTCAAGAAGTCTACACTAATAGAGCTTATAAAATTATCGATGAGAATGAATTGAGGATTGGGTTTCTCAATGGAAAATTCTTAAAAAGATAGTATGCTTGAAATCTTATGTAACACTTGGCCTGTATGAGCTAAAACTGCGAACAACATAAAAAGACAACACACAGTTTTTTTAACTACGTTATGACTTGATATTTTATCCATAAAGATACATAAGAAACTATAACTTGTTCTAAGTACAGTTATACAAAAAAAAAAAAAAAACAATTGAAATTTTTTTTGAACAACGTTGTCATACCCCATTTTTGGGTCATTCCCAAACTCATTTCTTTTTCTAAAAAAATTAAAAAAAACAGAACAGTGCATGGTGCCATTTTGAACGACATTGTGCTGCTTCTTCTCCCCCTGCGAATGCAGAGACAAGGGAGAATAAGACTTTTTAAAATCCTTCTTTTCCCACTATTCTCTCTCTCTCTCTGTCTTACTCTCCTCACTTGCCTAAGAATACACGACACAGCCCATGCTCTCATGTACCCTGCCAAATGAGGGCATCATGCCCTGCAAATGGTCGGTCACCTTACCCTACAGAGGTAAGGTAGCCTAGCTTCCCCTTGCACCACAATGGGACAGAGCAGGGGGGTCCCTCTCCTCTTGCTTATAAATAGGGGGAGGAAAAAAAGAAGAAGGTGGGGGACGAATTGTAAGAGAAGAGAGAAGCAACAGAAGGTGAGAGAGGAGGAAGAATTGTTTGAAAACAGAGGGACAGAGGAGAAGATTACTGAGGAAAAAAGAAAAAAAAGAGAACCACCGTTGTTCTTCCTCTCCTTCGCCACAAGCAGCGCTATCGTCAACCTCTCACCATCTTCCTCTCCCTACTGCAACACGTGTGAAGAAGAAAAAGCTGGCACCTCTGTACATACAGGAAAAACAGTAGTAGACATTACCCACCACCGCAAAGAAGAGTCGTCACCGCTACGCCACTATGCTCCATTGTCGCTCCGCCAACAACAACAACCACCATTACAAATAAAAGAAGAAAGGAGAAGCAGGAGACAGAAGCGGGGAGAAGAAGAAATACAGAAAAAAATAGAAATAGAGAACATAGCAGAAGAAAAAACGCAGAGAAGAAGAAGAAAGGTCGACCACCGTCTAGCCGTTCTCCGGTCATCAATCGCCAGCAACACCGCCTCGAAGCCACCATAGGTTTGCCCCTTTTCCTTCCTCCTCTTCTTCTTCTTCTTTGTTGCACCGTCTCTACTGTTCACTGAGCCAGACAAGTCCGACCCAGCCCAGTTCAAAAAATCCAAAAAAATATTTTGGAAAATTTGTGATTTCCCTGCGTATTATTTTACTAAATTTTGGCTAATATCGGTTTGTATTTTTATACCATAAAAATACAAATCCAGTATTAAAATACCCAATTTTCATCGAAACATAAAAAAAAAACATGTCTTTGTTTTCATGCATACGACCATGTTTCTAAAAGCAAAAAAAAATTATATTGTATTTTCATACAACAAAGAAATCTTATATATATGTTTTAGCATGCATTTTAGCTTTAATAACCAGTTTATTAAAATAATGAGAACTTGGCCAATATTTCAAAAAAAATCCAAAAAATTTATTGTGTTTTCTTTTAATATCAGGGATTACAAATTTATATGTAAAACATATTCCTGATATTAAAAAGATAGTTCTTTTATTGATGTTATGATGGTTAGGTTTTACTTGATAAGATAAGGATCTCCTTACCGAGAAGGACTTTTCTTAAACCATAGACAGACTAACAATTAGAAATACAATGAAACCTTAGCATATATCAAACAATTAAATAATGTAGCTTACCTTAGGTAGGGCGTATTTGAGATGTTAATACCTTCTCTTTACGCAACCAGTCTTCGTACCTGATCTCTGAGACTAGTTAGGGTTCCTAGTGACAAAAATACTAGGTGCCGAATCCCATTCTATTTTCCACTAATAAAAGACAAGAGTTCCTTGTCTCCCTTTATTTGTCAGATAGATACAATACACTTGAAAGGGGTGAACGATCGTCGCGACACCGCGCACGTGTGACAAACGTTGTTACTTGATCCTTTATCCATAATGGTACAAAGGGAACTTAGAAATCATTCTAAGTACAATCACACCATCCTGAAGAAAAAAAAAACTATTTGAATCCATATGTTTCTTCACAAAAAAAAAGAAGGTAAATAACTTGAAAACACAATCACAACATGGAAACATGGGTAACAGGACGCAAACATAAACAAAATATATACTTTATTGATAAAATAAATTCTACTATATCAAATGTATATTCTCAACATAAATTCATATGCTAGTGTTACCAAAACTAAAAAGCATTCCAAGATATAAGAAACAATCGGCATATTATAGCTTTCAGTTATGTCCTTCTAACTCTCTTTATTTGGTCTCTAATAGTCCTCTCAATTTTTGAAGAACGATTGTGTTGGGTTCACTTATTACAAGTGAAGTAAATATTGTGGTGATCTCTTCTCAAATGCCAAAGGTGATGACTTTTCTCTTAAAAAACTCTTCATCATGCGCCTTAAGGGGTGACTCTAACTCGATCTTCTTGTGCTGCAGCTCTATGAATTGTTCTATTATTTTTTATATCTCATCATTAGTGGTGGAAAAAGATCTAGAGACCTCCTCTTCAATAGCTTTGGAAAATTACCTTCTAGCCGCCATCATAAATGCTACTTTAAAAGTACAAGGACAAATAAAACCAACATCTTTACTAGGAAATACAAATTTACATAGCCAGCACGAGCGAAAAGCTGCTAAAAAAACTTCATCCTAAATCCATGAAGGAACATTAAGTTCTTTAAAAGGATATATGAATTTTCTTGAGCGAGTACGAGACTCTTCAATTCAGCCTAATGGATAAATAATCTTATTGGATTTACTAGACTTATAGAGAAAGACACCTTATATCTCAAGTCATCTCCGAACCAAAATTCTACCCAATCTTAAAGAGTCATTATATAATCACCATTAATAGTCTCATATTCTTGTTTTATAAGTGAAAGGATGGCTACCACACAAATTTCTTTTCCTCTTCTGAAACAGTTGCATAGGGGAACAATTCCTATTTGATGAAACTACGGTCAGCTTACCTACACTAATATTCTTTCCCCTTTCAACATCCTATGGAAGCATGGAAACTGTGAGTATACAAGAGAACTATGGATGGTGGCGAGGATTAATTCAAGCATCGTCCTTACAATGAACTTGAAGCTCGATGTTGCTCCTCCCAATAAAGTTGTTTTTATTGCTAAAAATCAAATGAAAAGGACAATAATAAGGAAAACATAGAGACAATGTAAACTTGATAGACAAGTTGCCATAATTTGTCCTGCAAAATGTCTCAACTTATTAAGAAGATTCATCCACTTCATTCCCAAATGCAAGGCGGTTGTCTGCATCTTACATGAGCTCTCAATTCTTTCATCGGTCTCTTAGAAACAACATAGGGAGAGGTTACGATATGTTTCTTCTCGTGAATATGTTCACTTATTTTTAAGTCTAAGTGAACTTATCTCAAGGGAACTTATGTACAAACAAAGATTTTCTACTAATCAAAATTTGTCGTATGTTATTTTTATTTTATTTTTACATAAAATAAAATTAAAATAAATGACATGAAAAATAAATGGGTATCCATATGTTTTTTGGTCAATGAAAGGTTGAATATGGGATAAGATATTTAACATATCTTATCATAAATACAAGATTCCACAAATAAAAATCAACCAATAAAATAATATCATGTGGCATTGGAAAAGAACTTGAGAACCTTTACAAATCTCTATAAATAGAGGGTCTCGCCCTATAAAAAATAAGGAGAAAAGGATACTTAAAGATACAAAATATTCTTTAAGACAAGCACTTCAAGCAAGGAACCTTTCTCAAAAGCTCCCAAGCCTCTTTCATATAAGCTTGAGGTCTATAAAAAAACAAAGCTCTGTTGAATCAAGTCTAAATGCCTCATAAGAGTTCTTCAACAACACTTTGAAGACAAATCATAGGTACTCTTTAAAGCATCAAATCATCAAATCTCGCTTCGCAACACACGTCCAAATTAGTATTCTTGCAATACACAATCTTGGCTTGATTTCACAAATAAATCAAGTTACTACATATCAAATTCAATAGAAGAATCAGAGGATTGTTTATTTTTTTGTAAGAATATTTTAAATAAAGATTGCACTCAATTATGTATTTTAATAAAATCAAATATTTGTACACATGCACTTGTCAAATTCCTAGTGCTCAAAATTATGTTTACACTTTGATCTATATATATCCATTTTACATTTAATTATTAACAACACATATTTTAAATATTAGCATTTATTGCACATAAGTCCAGTTACATGTTGTTAAGAATTAACAATAAATTAAGACTGTGTTTATTTTTATGGCAGCTTTTATGGTTATAGTTTGCAAAAGGTAAGTTTAGAAAAATTACTTTTTATTGTGGTTGATTTGATTTAAGTATGTATTTGGTTAAAGTTGTTATTGAAGTTATTATTTAGCAAAAAGCATGTTCAAGGTGTTTGGTTGCAGTTGATGTTGGTAATAAAATGACCAAAATAGACATCTATTAATTTATTATTTTATAATTACATTATGTGCATTTCATTATTAATACATTGTAAAAACAACCATGTGAATTACAACACTGGTTTTATTATACAATTAAACTTGCTGCAATCTCATCATGGTTTTATTGTACAATTAAACTTGCTATAATCTCATCACGAACATGATCCATAAGCAAAACCCTCTAGTTTCTATGGGTTTGTGAATATGTAACCACATCGTTTAAAAAATCCATAGGAACAAAATCAGGATGCGATCGAATTCCACAAAGGCCACATCCTCTTGCGACTTTCTTCTAATGTAGTTATGTAGTGTCATGAATACAACTACAATCTGAACTTGTGTTTTGTAAGGAAAAGAAGACATTATGCAAAATTTTCCACCTTTTTTTCCACACTCTAAATGTACATTCTATCACATCATGTATTAAGGAGTGAACACGATTGAAGATTTCCTCCCAAGTTCTTGGTTTTCCTCGCCTACAAAATTCTAGCAAATAATATTTCTGACTTCTATATAGATATAAAAAGCCAAACTCGTTAAGATATCCCAAATCAACCACGTAATATTTGCCTGCAATAACATATACTAACTTTGTTATTTACTCCCTGATTATTACAATCACATTAACTTCTTTGAAAATAAATAACATTACATATTCTGGTTAGTTAATACCTTCCAGTGGCTTCAAAAATTTGATATTATAATTGACAATTGCATTAAAGAAAATCCGTGTATCGTGTGCACTATTCTCTCATCTAACCCAAATAAAAATAAATTGTATGTCATAGCTACATGCAGCCATTACATTTTGTGCCAGTACACCTTTTCTATCGATAAATAGTATTTGATTTTCTGCAGTTACACACACTTGCACATGCGTGCCATCAATAACACCAACATAATTCTGCATGAAAAACAATAAGCCTTAAGCATAAGTGTTTAGTTATTAAGCTTAAATTTTTCCAAATTATTCTTACAGATTATTGATTAAAAAGTTTGTTATTGTTACCTTGAAAATAGGCATATATCTTGAATTGTTCATAATTTCACGCGTTATAACATCAAATGCGAGTACACAAACTGTTCTAAGAACTTCATTAAAATATACACTATTAGTTCTCTAGAATGTTGAAATTTCTTTTGAACTTTCTTATTTAAAGCACCTAATACTAATGTATACATAAATATTCTTACCTTCTTAAAAACACAAATCCTTCTTAATGCTTTTGACTTGTACCAACTTTACAATTCAAAGCAAAGACTTTGAAGTGTAATCACATCTATCCTAAACAGGTTTGCACATTGTTTTCATTGTCCATGTACAATTTTATTCAACCATCGTATTCATTTGTTGTGCGAAATCATACATGGTTCTTTATAAATATAATATTATAATATAGTGCGAAAGCTCCGGTAGTATACAATACTAGTTTACGACGATCAAACTTTCTACTCCAAAATGGCTCACCTTTCTTATCTAAATCATTTTTGTCATCATCATCATCATCATTGTTATTAAGAAACTGTTTTCATTCCTATAGTGACAAAAAAACAAAAGTTTTAAGATAACACAAGAGAAGGTGGAATAACTTTTGCATGTTTACTTTAGCAAGATCTATTAAAATATATGACATTAGTTTGTCAAGACATAATAGAAGAAAATAAAGTACAAATAGATCTACATGAAGGAAATTATGCTTTTTAGAAGAAAAAAAAGGAAATTTGGTTCGGTTTGATGAGAAAAAACAAGCAAAGAAACAAAGCATGCAGAAGATGATCTCCTGAGGGTTTTCAAAGAATATAAAGAGAAGAGGAGGGTGCTTAGGAACGATGAGAGTAGAATGGCTTGTCTATAACAATGGTTGTAAACACTTGTTAAGTGTGTGTTTAGTAATACAATGTTTTTATAAAATGTTTTTTAAATAAGAATATATAATAATATTTTTTTTCTATTTTTTATTTTATTTTACAAGAGCATGTTGAACCATGAAAAAAATTTAAGAAAATTAATTTAATATTTTTTCAAACAAAAAACATTTTAAAAATAACTTAAACAAGCACTACATGAATCTATTTTTATGCTTGTCCAATCCATTCAAGTGAAGTGTTCTGTAGCTATGGTTTTATATATATTACATACTATATCATGTAAAAATATAAAATTAGATTAAATATAGAAATCTTAATTGCTATACACAACAAAAAAAAATCAATAATTCATTAAATTAATAAAAATAAGTTTCCTTAAAGTAGTATAATCGTGACATGACATCGTATGATGTTATAAGCAAAAGTCAAGGGTGTCCAAACAAGCTATGTATTAAATTCGACAGGTGAAAGCAGGCGAACATATCTAATATTAGAATAATGTTTAGGAATGTAATAGTAGTTGTTTTATAAAGTATTTTTTATTTGAAAATGTATTAAAATAAAAAAAATTATTTTTAACATCAGTATATTAAAATAATCTAAAAATCCTAAAAAAATATTAATTTAAAGTAAAAAAATAAAAATAAAAATTAAATTTTTTAAAAAATATTTTTAAAACATAAAAATAAACAAGAATTTGAAAGAAAGAAAAAAAGAAAGAAGAGAACATGTATATTTGTTGAGTTGTGCTGCGGAATGGAGTGGAGTGGCCGTTCTAGAAATTCTAGACATTTTGGCTGGGATCTTAGTTTTTAGTTATGTTTAATAATACTTTTAAATATAATCTTATCAGTTTTTTTAATTATTATTATTCTCAGAAGCTATTTATAGCTATTTAAAAATAATAGCGTGACAGCTTTTCTAAGAGGGACCGTGAGTTAGAGATCAAAAAAGAAAAGTGAAATCAAAAACAAAAACAAAAATTTCAAAAACCTATGTTTTATTTTATGTTGTAAAAGTATTTTAAAAACAATTTTTATTTTTATTTTAAATTAATATTTTTAATATTTTCAAATCATTTTGATTTATTAATATTAAAAATAATTTTTAAAAAATATTATTTTAATGTATTTTTATTAAAAACATTTTAAAAAACCATTATTATTATATTTACAAAAACACCCTGGAAGACAATGATGACGTTATGCAAGTGTGTTTGTATGTAATGAAAAGAGCAACGGTCTGGGACTAGGGACAGAGTATTGTTTTGGAGTTTTGCGTTGAATAAAGAGGGTTTCTTTGTGTTAGAGGGTGTTTGACAGTATGGTAGTGGTTGCTTTTTAAATAGCTTTTCGTGCTAGAATACATGCTAATGATTTTTTTTATTTTTTAAAAATCATTTTTGATATCAGCACATCAAAACGATCCAAAAAGTACAAACTGCACTCAATTTTAGCAAAAAAAAAAATTTGAAATTCGGTGAAAAGCAGGTTGAACCGCAGAGCCAAACGCTTAATGCCCTTTTATGTTTTTTTTTAATAAATTAAGATTTTATTGGTTTTAATCACTGTTATTAAACCCGGTCCAGTCTGATAGGTCGACCCGATGGCTGGACCGATCCGGATTTAATAAAAGACTGGCTGTGACAACAGCCCGGCCAAACCCGGCGGGTCAACTCGGGTGAACCCGGACAAGACCTGGTTTTTTTTTTCTTCAAATGTGGGATTTGAAACCCATTAGTATATATACTTTATGTTCCCAAGAAAAAAATTATGTTTTTTCAATGTGGAATAAAAAACTTTTTGGTTTAAATACTTTAACTTAAAAGGATAACATATTATCTTTTCAATGTGGGATTTGAAACCCTTTCATATATGTTTTCGTGAAAAAATTTATGTTTTTTCAATGTGGGATTTGAAACTCATTAGTATATATACATAGTAGTATATATACTCTATGTTTCCAAAAAAAAAGTTATGTTTTTTTTAATATGAAATAAAAAACTTTTTTAATTTAAATACTTTAACTTAAAAGCTTAACGTAATATTTTTTTAATGTGGAATACAAAACTTTTTAAAATATTCTTTTAAACTTCATAATATTTATAATCTATATTTACATAGATTTTTTCATATAAAATATTAAAATTTTAAATTTTTAAAATTTTTCCAGATTAATCCAGGTTAACCCAAGTTGATCCGGGTCGACCCAAGAAACCTGGGACCTGGCTCCTTGACCGGGTCAACTCCGGACCGAGTTTAATATCTATGGTTTTAATATTTTTAAAAAAAGTTTAAAAACAATTTTTATATATATATTTACTTTAAATTATTTTTTATGATTTTAAATCTTAATATTAAAAACAACTTTTAAAAAATATAAAAATATATTATTTAAATATATTTTCAATAAAAAAATAACTACCAATGTCACCGGTACTCCCTGAATTATCTATACCCACCCACCCTCCCTCCCGGTTACCAAAAAGCACACGAATGAAGGGAGGGCGGGCG